>JACKQG010000472.1_pt1 | contig 58570 bp, 53 predicted proteins | sample 8237621 | NCBI WGS metagenome assembly JACKQG01 (sample SAMN15677084, study PRJNA649215) | marine metagenome | biome: marine; feature: Black Sea; material: saline water; isolation source: suspended particulate matter (SPM) from the Black Sea western gyre | collected 2013-06-09/2013-06-10 | depth... | reverse complement strand
ACACTCTGGAATGAAAATCTCATCTCCAATGCTTGACATTTAACACAGTTGCTTAGGGGCATGAAGGCTTAGGTCAAATATCACACATCCCTCGCTAGAGACCGGCGAACCGCCGGTGGACATGTGCAATTACATTTTGAGCCGAGATAACTTTTTTGCTAGCAGTAGAGGTTATTGCTAGCTGCAACCCTCGTGAGAGGGTTAGAGGGCTTTTTGTAGAGTTTTGCCGAGGTCGGCAGGGCTCTTCACAACTTTGATTCCGCACCGCTTCATGACCTTCATTTTTTCCTCAGCAGTTCCCTGACCTCCAGAAATGATAGCACCAGCATGTCCCATGCGTCGGCCTGGAGGTGCAGTCTGCCCGGCAATAAACCCGATCACCGGTTTGGTAACGTGTTTTTTAATGTAGTAAGCCGCTTCATCTTCGGCTGTACCGCCGATTTCCCCGATCATGCAAATAGCTTTGGTGCCACGGTCTCTCTGAAACAGTTCCAGGACATCAATGAACCTTGTGCCGATGATGGGGTCGCCACCAATTCCCACACAGGTGGACTGACCGATTCCTAACGCAGTCAACTGGCCAACAGCTTCGTAGGTCAGGGTTCCGCTGCGGGAAATGATCCCGACATTGCCCTTTTTATGGATGTGGGCTGGCATGATACCAATCTTGGCTTTACCGGGAGAAATAACACCAGGGCAATTCGGCCCGACTAACCGGCTGTTGGTGCCTTGCAGATATTTATAGACGTTCACCATGTCGCTCACCGGGATTCCCTCGGTGATGCATATGATCAACTCAATACCGGCATCGGCCGCTTCTAAAATAGCGTCAGCGGCAAAGGGCGGGGGAACAAAGATCATGGTCGCGTTGGCTTTGGTTTTGACCACCGCATCTTGCACCGTATTGAAGACCGGCACGTTTCCCAATACTTTTTGTCCGCCTTTACCCGGGGTCACTCCGCCTACTACATGGGTTCCATATTTCATCGATTGCTCGGTATGAAACATGCCTTCCCGACCAGTGATACCCTGGGTTATCAGTCTTGTTTTTTCATCAACGAGTATGCTCATTTTATCGCTTTGACCACTTTTTGGGCGCCGTCCTTCATGCCACTTCCTATGGCGAAGTTCAGGCCGGAGTCTTTAAGAATATTATGTCCTTCTTCCATGTTGGTGCCTTCCATCCGAACCACAATGGGAATTTTAATTTTCAGCTTTTTGGTTGCTGCGACCACCCCTCGGGCAAGAATATCACAGCGAAGAATGCCACCAAAAATATTAATGAAGATTCCCTTTACAGATGGATCGGAAAGAATAATGCGGAAACCATTTTCAATCATTTCCTCATCAGCTCCACCGCCAACATCAAGAAAGTTAGCCGGTTCACCGCCAGACAACTTGATGATATCCATCGTTGCCATTGCCAGACCAGCACCGTTAACCATGCAACCAATATTTCCATCAAGCTTGATGTAGTTCAGATGGAACTTGCTGGCTTCTACTTCCAAGGGATCTTCTTCATCCAGGTCTCTGTATGCGAGCGTTTCTTTATGGCGGAACATGGCGTTGTCGTCTATGTCCACCTTCGCGTCCAGAGCCAGAACCCGGTCGTCAGTGGTGATGACAAGCGGATTGATTTCCAGCATGGAGCAGTCTTCTTTTATAAACGCGTCGTAGAGATTGATGATGAAAGGGATGATTGCTTTTAAAGCTGCGCCTTCAATGTTCAAGGCAAAAGCTATTTTTCGAGCCAGGTAAGGTTGAACGCCGATCACCGGGGCCACCGTTTCTTTAATGATTCTTTCCGGGGTGGCTGCAGCGACCTCCTCGATTTCCATTCCGCCCGCTTCGCTAGCCATTATGAGAACCCGGCTGGTTTCACGGTCGACCAGAATGCCCATATACAACTCTTTGGCTATGGACATGCCTTCTTCGATCAGCACTTTTTTAACCAGTCGGCCTTCAGATCCAGTCTGTGTGGTGACGAGCGTCATGCCTATAATATTGCCAGCATGTTTCTCGGCTTCCTGTGGACTTTTCGCCAGTTTGACGCCGCCGCCTTTCCCGCGTCCTCCTGCATGAATCTGGGCTTTGACCACGACAACATCAGTGCCAACTTTTTTAGCTGCCGCAGCGGCTTCTGATTTTTTGGAAATCAGAATTCCGTTGGGCACGGCTACATTATGTTTTCTTAAAATCTCTTTGGCTTGATACTCATGAATCTTCATGAAATTCCATCGAATTATTATGAGGGGAAAATTGAAAGATAATTTTTAGCACAGGAATTGGGAAGATGTCAAAATAAATTACCCGGACTCTGAAAAGGTCGAGGAATAGGGGAGGATATCAGCCATGAACTGTTATCTTTCCTGAAAAACTGGTTGGTGAATCACATTCTTGGCGCGGATCAAAAATACGCACCTTATCTGAAAAGTAAGATGGAGCAATAAAGGCTGACATATGCCTCAATCTTTGTTTAACCATAAAGGCTTGTCGGGTTTATCCGGCAAGCCTTTTTTTAATGAGCCTGCCATTTATTTGCGATCACTCCTTGAAGTTCCTTCGTGTCAATACTGTGGGGTTATACGAGTTTTTGTTAGTGGAAGAGTTGTAAGTAGGGAGGCTATTAACATTTTGATGCGATATTTTTTGGCGGCTCGTGGTCGCCTTGTCCTGTATTGGTGCTGGCATTAAATAATTGTTCCCAGGCTTCGGTAAGCGGACCGAGTATTTTAATGATGGTTTCGAGGGCTTTTCGGTCGGACTTGATATTCGCCAGTGTCAATTGGCTGAGCATATATTGATATAAAGATTCAAGACGCAGAGCTACTTCGCCCCCTTTTTTCAGATCTAGAGCCAGTGAAAGCTCATTAATAATATCGTGGGTTTTGTTGATATATTTCCCCTGTCCGGCGATATCTCCCTTATCAATGCTTTGAATTGCCATGGTTGTAAATTTGGTGGCTCCTTCATACATCATAATGATGAGGCGCCCCTGGCTGGAGGTGGAGATTTCGTTTCTGCGGTATTGGTTGTGATATTGTGATGGACCCATTCTATTTCATTCCTTAGGACTGGCCGATTTTAGTTGTGTTATCTATTTGCCGCTGAATAAAGCCTGGATTCCAGCAATTGATTGATCAAAGGCATCTCTTTGGGAATTCAACCTTCCCAATAGCACTTCAAGATTAGTGAATCGTTCTCTCAGATTTTCTTCAAACAATACGGCCCGTGCTTCCAGTTGGGTTATTGTTTCATCAAAATCCTTAATGGTTTCTACTGCGGTATCGAGCTCCGCTTTCAGAGGGCCTTCCAGAGAGGCATCAGTCAGGTTTGCCAGAATACGATTTGTGATTTGGGCCACGCCAATAGATAGCGTGAGTGTCCCATAGTCCCCATCACTGAGAGAGGCGATTCTAAAGTTCAGTCCCTCTGCATCCGTTCCCTCTGCTCCGGCGAAAAAGTTCCCGTTTCCCACGGCATCTGTGAATGTGGTGGACCCGGATGCAGCCAGTTGTGGGACCCCGTTGCTAACCCTGACATTATAGCTGTCTGGTTTGGTGTCGTTGGTGAACCCGACAAAGGTCACTGCGGAGTTTGTGCTCACGCTGCTGCTGGAAAATAGTTGACTGACGTTGCCAACATCTTTTGCCAGGGCATCGCTGAACTCGCCGTCATCAATGGCAAGAGTGCCATCGCTTAGTGTCCGAATTCCGATTTGTGAGAGATAACTGAAATCTCCAGTCACTCCTGATACTTGACCACTGACAGTATCGCGCAGTTTTTGTTGCAGATTCTGAATTGTGAAGTTGGCAAACAAAACACCGGTTTCACCAGTTGAAGTATCCAAAGCCAGCTCTGAACTCAAGTGCGACGTCAAATCGTTATAACCATCTACATAGGCTTGGACTTTTTCTTTGATTTTATCGGTATCGGAACTTAGGGTGACCGTCCCGGAACCGGCAGACTCTAAAGTTATAATTGCTCCGGTTATGACATCGGAGACAACATTGCCGGATTTGGTGACAGCAACACCATCCAGGACAAAGTTTGCGTTCTGAGCTGCCTGGGTCTGGGTAAAGTTGACAAGGTTTGTGGTTCCTGCGCCAAAGAGAGTGCCGGTTACTCCGATACTCACGGCGTTGTCTACACCCGATTTGTTGCCTGAGACTGACAGGCGTATGGGATTTGTACTACTACCATCGTTAATGAAGGTGGCTTTTACATCCAGCCCGGAGTTGTTGATGGCCAGACGCAAGCCATCGAGTGTGTTGTTGGAGCTGTCGATGTTGATAGCAACGGATGTGGTGCCAACACTTATATTCATCGTTCCCGTTGAGATAGCGCTGGTGACTTCCGCAAAACCAGTTGAAACAAGTTTTGTTTCCCGGGCGAGATTGTTGACTGTCAGGGAAAATGTTCCAGATGCGGCTTGGCTGCTGGTGCTCATACTGACCACCGAGTTTGTGTCGGTGGCGCTATTGTTGGAAAAGTCTGCTTTAGTAGCTAAAAACCGTGATTCGGTGTTGAGGGTGTTGACCACACCTTTGAAGGTTTGGAGTCGGTCTTTCAGATCTTGAAAGCTTAAAAGCTTTGCATCTTCTAAAGTCCGTTTAGCTTCGACAATAGTAATCGGGCTACGCTGGAGTTTCACCAGATTATCGATAATACCGCCGGTATCGAGGTTGGAGTTGATTCCAAAAATTGCAGTTTGAGCCACTTAACGACCTTTCTTTGGCAGTAACCTTCAGGTGTGCACACGAGTTCTATCTCTTGGTTTATCGGTCTTAAAAAAACGAAACTTTAATCATTTTAAAGTTAAAAGCAGAGGCTGTAGTTGGCTGGGTATTTTCGCAAAAGAAGCTGATTAAACGAGTCTTAACTCGTTTGAATTTGGGGGGTTGTAAAAAAGCGTTGATTTGGGGGGCGAGAATGCTAAATTAACAGCAATTATTCCTTAAAAATTGGTAGGAAAATGTCGGAACAACTCGGACTTTTCGGAGAAGCAGAAGATCAGGAAGCTAAAAAAATCGTGGCAGAGGAGGTCGCAAGCCCCCGGGTGCAATATTTTGACCTGGAAACCCAGAAGAGCGCTGAGGATGTGGGAGGATGGGGCAATATTCATAAAATGGGTCTGGCTGTCGGGGTAGTCTGGGACAGTTTGGATCAGGAATTCTTTACCTACGAAGAAAAGGATGCCGCTCAATTGGTGGAAAAGCTGCGTACCGCTGATTTGGCAGTCGGGTTCAACATCATTGGATTCGACTACACGGTTCTTCAGCCGTACTCTGATTTCGACTTACAGGAAATCAACACCTTCGATATGCTGGTTGATGTGAAAAAGAATCTGGGGTTCCGGTTGAGCCTCAATCATCTGGCACAACACACGCTCCATGCTGAGAAGTCTGCGGACGGATTGGTTTCTCTGCAATGGTACAAGGAAGGAAAGATTAATAAAATTATCCAGTATTGTCGGCAGGATGTGGAAATCACCAGAGACTTATATCTGTTCGGCGAGAAACACGGTTTTGTGAAGTACCAGAGCAGATCCGGGAACCCTCTTGAGCTTAAAGTGGACTGGAAAACCGCAAACCTGATCTGATTGTTTTTCTTTTAAAAAGTTGTTTCCCACCGTATCAGGTTTTAACTGTTTTGAGTAGTTTCTCGATCATATCCGTGACTTTGATGTTTTCCGCCTCGGCTTTGAAGTTAAGAATGATGCGGTGTTCGAGAACCTGACGGCAAACGGCCTGAACATCTTCAACTGTCGCGGCAACTCTGTTATCCAACAGAGCAGTGGCCTTGGCGCCCAGAAGCAGATATTGAGAAGCTCGTGGCCCGGCTCCCCAGTCTATCCATTCCCGCACGAAATCCGGACCGCTTCCATTTTGGTTTGGCCGGGTGCTCTGCACCAGTTCTACAGCATACTTTGCCACATGCTCCGAAACCGGAACTTGTGGAACCAGTTCCTGAAATTCGAGAACCTGTTTAGCGTTGAGCACTGGTTTCAAATCGGGCAAATGCCCGGAGGTGGTGGAAAGCGCAATATTAATTTCCTCTTCCCTGGTGGGGTAAGGAACGTTGATAATAAACATGAACCGGTCGAGTTGGGCTTCGGGTAGGGGATAGGTTCCTTCATGCTCAATAGGGTTTTGCGTGGCGAAAACCAAAAATGGTTGGTCGAGGTCGTAGGTGTTTCCGCCAACGGTCACCTTTTTTTCCTGCATGGCCTGGAGCAGGGCCGCTTGGGTTTTGGGCGGGGTGCGATTGATTTCATCCGCCAGAATGATATTGGAAAAAACGGGCCCCTTGATAAACTGGAACACTCTCTTACCCGTCACGGGGTCATCGTGCAGGATGTCTGTGCCGGTGATGTCAGAGGGCATCAAGTCGGGAGTGAATTGGATGCGACTGAAGCCCAGGTTGAGCGTCTGCGACAGGGTGCTCACCAAAAGAGTTTTTGCCAGGCCAGGTACGCCGACAAACAGACAGTGACCTTTACAGAATAAAGCAACCAAAAGATCCTCAATCACCTTGTCCTGACCTACAATGACTTTGCGGATTTCTTGAACGACTTCATTCTTTGCTTTTAAAAGTTCCTGCGCCAGCTCCAAATCTTTCATGATAATCTCCCTGATCAATCTATATAACTGAACTGCCGCGCCTGCAATTCTTTTTCCCTGGTCAAGCCTAACTTGTCGTAGACATGGATCAGCCGCATGTGTACAAAAGGGTTGAAGGGGTTGATGCGTACTGCTTTTTCAAAATAAACCTGGGCTGTTTCATATTCTTGGTTGGAAAAATACACCTCTCCCATATTAGCAAGGCTGGTGTGAAAATTCGGGAAAAATGCCAGACTTTCTTTTAATAGACTTTCCGCTTCATTATAATTCTGGGTTTGCAGGTGGGTTCCCGCGAGTTTGTTGAACAATACCGGGGAATGGGAAGACGATTCATCCAGTGCTTTTTGGTATTCAACGATGGCGGCTTTAAAATAGTCCCTGGACTTGAGAATATCTCCCAAGTAGGCCAGATCTCGCGCTCTTCGAGATTCCAGCTCTGTGTACTCTTTGTTTTCCGGCCCATTCCTGTTTTTAAACTCCGTGGGCAGGGTTTTAATTCCGGGGATAATTTTAAGCTCCAGTTTTTTTGCCCAGCTTTCCCAGCTATTCTGGAACGCTGTTAAATCCTGTCCCACATGTTTGATAAAGATATCATTAAACACAGCTCCGGAGGCAAGGTCTTCCAGTATCTGTGGGAAAATATCGCGGCCCTTGAGGGCGGCAAGGTATTCCATCATGGAAGACACTTCAGCATAAGCCAGTTGAACGTCTTCTGCTGTTTTTAGTTTTGCGAGAGAGGGCATCATCGCTTCCAGTGGTACCCGGTAGTCATTTTTCAAAGCATTGGAAAGCACCGTCTCCATGACAGGAGAAAGATATTGTTTCTGCCCACGCCACTGGGTCTCAAGATATTTAGCAATGCCTTCATGCATCCAGAGGGGCAGGTGGTTGCGGCTTTTTTTGGTTAAGAGGTAATGAACGTATTCATGGCTCAGGGTGTCCATCCAGTTGAACCCCCGAACCAACGAGCCGGGAGATATGATCGTGATGCGGTGATACTTGCAAAGTGCCACGGTTCCTGATGTGAGAATGTCTTTAAGTGTCAGTGGGGATATTTGCGCGAATGGTTTTCGGTCAGGATAAATCTCCACCAACACTTTTTCTTTCGGGTAGTAATGTAAAATTTTTCCGAGAACGCGATAAGACTTCTCAAGAACTTCCTCAGCATGGTGGATCAGAATTTCATCAGGCCCCGGCTCATAGCGAAAGATAAAATGCTCGCTTTCCCTTGATATGAAATTTTTAGCAGCTCTGCGGGTGGCATCGACATGACTTTTGAATTCTTTGATCTCTTTAAAGTTGTCTCCGACCTGGAGAAGTGTTTTCCATGAGCGCTCATAATCCCCTTTCATGAAATCGATGCGGGCTTGGAGAAAATGGGCATCTCCTGATTCAGGATATTTTTTTAATAGTTGCTCTGAGAGCTTTTCTGCTGCTGCGATATCCCAGTCCTGGACAAGTTGATAGCCTCGGTACACAGCATCGGAAATCGGGAGTGATGCAAAACTTTTTTCTGACCCTGAAATGAGAAGGCTAATTGTAAGTAGGATTTTAAGAGCGTTTTTCACTGTACCAGTTCCTTGTAGTACTCGTTAACCAGACGCTCATAATCTTTTGGTGTTTGTTTTTTCATAGCGTCTAGTATGTCTTCACGGAAAGCGCTGGGAACTTTGTACTGGTCTTCAGAGGGTAGAAGCACTTTTTCTTTTTGCATGCGGACAGAGCCGCCACGTCTGGAATCCCTCCTGCTTCCTGTTCCCAGCCGAAGTGGGGTTTCTCGTTTGCCCTGGTTAGACATTTGAGTGCCGGAGTTTTTGATTTCGTTTAACTGTTTTCGGGTGTCTTGAAGGGATTTCATAGCTCTGTTCTCCGAATCAATGCCTCTTTGAACCTGTTGGGTCTGCAACCGATCCTGAGCATTTTTAAGGTTCCTTTGCGCGTCTCCCATGTTTCTCGAAAGGGTGGGAGGGACTAAAGGATTTTCCTGGTTCATCTTAATGAATGAATCCTTCATTGCTTCAGCCTGCTGGCTCATTTCCTGTTCCTGTCTGGACAGTTGATCGAGTTGGGTTTTTTCCTTATCAGTCAGAAGTGATTGGCTATCTCTTTCAATAGAGCGTTTCAGAGAGCCTAGCTTTTTCGAAATCTCTGCATTAAGCCGCGTGACTTCTCTCAGATCCTGATTCAGTCTGTCGCCAATATCTTCCCTTTGATTACGAGTGCTCCTCATACTACCCTGCCAGCGAAATATTTCAGGGTATGTGTTTTTGAAGAGCGCGTTAAACTCGTTCAACTCGTTCAGTTCGGTCAATTCTCTCAAGGTTTCATAGCGCTTTTTAATCTGAGGAAGGTTTTCCTTGAAATTCTGAAAGCCCCGTGTCCGCAGATTGTCTTGTTCAATGACGGTTGTAGACAACTGCTTTCGAGCTTCATTCAATGCTTTGAAGTTGTCTCCCAAATCTTCGCTCAGGCTTGAGTCTATGGTTTTTTGACTCAGTGATTTTATCTTCTGCCTGATTCTTGTTTCCTCTTGCATTAATTCGCGCATTTTTGTCATGGCCTTGTGTTCATCCAGATACTTTGAATTTTCTTCCAGAAGATTCTGAATGGCGGTCACATCTTTTTTTAATTCATCAAAGAAATTTTTTATTAAAAATTCAAATTGTCTGGCCTGTTTAGCGCGTAGCTTCTGGTTGATTTCGGAGGTTTTTTCGATGATCTCTTTTTGCTTTTTTTCCAGAGATTCAAGTTTCGCGACGGATTCATTGATTTGCTCCATGACCTGATTGTCCACAAGTGAATCCATGGAGGAGTTTGACTGATCCAACTGGTTCGCCAGTTCTCTCAGGTCTTCAGCGACCTTTTTGAGTTGTTCCAGTGCTTCATCTATCTTTCCCTGATTGGCAAGATCCTTGATTTTTTCCAGCGAAGCCAGGGTCTCTTCCAGATTCATACTTTTATAAGCCTTGGAATTGAGGAACTCATCGGGGGCAGACTGGTTCTGCCGGGAGAGTTTATCCATCATTTTCTGCAAGGTTTGTTGAATTTCATTTAGCTTGGAATTGACCTGTTTGGAAGTCAGAGGAGACTTTTTATCACGGATATTTTCAAACTCCTCCCGCAGAGCTTCAGTTAATTGGGACAATTGATCTTCAAGGTCCATGACCTGATCCATTTTCTGACGATTGGTCATCTTGATAAGATAAAGGATATCTTGTTCCAGGTGAGTGACCATTCTGGCATTAAGAATCTCAACAGAACCCAGATTGAAACTCACTGGCGTGGGTTTCATAATCGTTCCTTGTATTTTATTCAGGGTATCAATCTGGTCTTCGCGGATGGCGGTCAAGCCAGTAATGATGCTGGTTAGAAGAGTGAGATAAGGCCGGGGAAAATTGTCAAAATCCTTTGCCTGATCTTTAATGCGCTGGGCCAGGCCGATGATATCTATCAATGCATCAGCATGCGAAGCTAGAATCTTTTTCCCGTAAAGTGGATCGGTGGTGGAGGTTTTAAGTATCTCTCCTTCAACAAGTCCATTGGCCAGCAGGGCAATCATTTTTTCCGATAACTCTTCTTGCAGACGCACCAGGTTTTCCTGCTCTTTTCTGCTGTCAAAAACAATGAAACTGTAAATTTCTGATTGACCGGTGTTGGGGCCGGTGACGTTATCGTTATCTTTAATTTCCAGGAAATATTGAACTTCATCTCCCGGTTGAAGTTTTTCCAGAGAAAGGTTCCAGGTGTAACTCCCTGTTGAATCCTTTTCCGAGTGCTTGAAGCTCTTGACACTTTTCGTCAGGGTGGTGTCATTGACCTGGGCGATCAGGTCAATTTTGCGGATTCCAAAATCATCGTGGGCTTCATAAAATATTTGCACCCTGTCGGTTTCATAATAAACCGGCTTGGGATTTGCCGGAAACAAAATCACTTGAGGGGACTTATCCTGATCCAACTCGATGGAATATTTTTCTTTAAGAAGAACCTTTTCCTCATCAGGAGGTTTTACCCTGAACTGGTAATGGCCTTTTTCACGCAGCATGAAAGAACCATTCAGATTTTTAAAGTCGTTCACAGTCATTACAAAATGGTCACGGTTGTTCACCACCAACTCTGCTCGCTCGACCGGCAGGTTGCTATTGCCGCTGATTTGCACTTCGGTCCCGGGCAAAGCTTTGAAGGAACCCTGCGTAATGATTTGCCTTTTCAATCGTGTGTATGCGGGGAACTCCAGCGTCAGAGACAGGTTGTCTATTTGATACGCCGTCTGGTTTTCAACAGGTTGGAGATCCTCTTTATTTTCTTTCTGGATGGCCATCTCCTGCGAGTCTGAAGAAACTTTGAAATCAGGCAATAATGTGGTGGCTGTGATTAAGGCAAGAAGCGTTACCAGAAACACGTTGCGCGCGGGAACAAATCTTTGGCCACTCACTACTGAATCCGGGTCGAGCTTCTGAATTTCAGATTCAGTGCGCTGGAGTTGTTCGCGAATGAAAGAAAGAGAAAAAATTCCTCCTTGAGGTTTTGTTAAATGACGTTCCAACTGTATGGCATTGATCAGGGAGTTGTTTAATTCGGGATATTTGGCTTCGGTCAGAAGCGCGGCCTGCTCTCGGTCTATTCTGCTAAACCCGGAATAGGAGTGGAGGCACCAACCCAGTAAAATTATGATCAGGCTGGACCAGCCGTAGCTCAACAATGGGGATTGAAAATAAAAAAACAGCCCGGTCGCAAGAGCGCACCCGGCTATAACGGTTAATACCGAATAGGCGGCCTGAATGAGAAGAACCCGGTTCCATTTAGCCTGAAGCCGGTTGAGAAAGTGGTGGATTTTTGAAGAGGATTGCATGGGTCACTGGGAAAAATTTAACACTCCTCCAGTTTATTACAGCCCAGCCGCGAAACCCAATTAATAAAACAGTTCAGGATTTTTTAGAAACCTTGTGAAAATGGTTGTCAGTATTCTTCCAAGTCTAAACCGGGCTCACTTATGGACAAATCGTTTAAAAGGGTTTATATTGTTAGCACTGTAACCGATGAGAATAGTATGAAAGCTTTTTCACACAATCAAAAGCGTTTGGCGGTTGCTCTGTTTCTGGCTATCTGCTTTATGTTTACGTCTTCCACTGCCATCACCATGCCTCTTCATATGGATGATTGCACGGTCAAGACGGCTTGTGAAAACTGCTGTATCATCAGTGTGCCTGAGCTTTCAGGCCTGCAGTATGAGTACTCCTTCACCGCTTGCCCGGATGATGCCTTGGCAGATATGCCCACTCCGGCGCCATTGCCTTTCGATCACCCCCCTCAATAACCTTTCCAGCTTGTTTTGTTGCTCCATCCCTGCATTAGCCCAATTTAGCTATAATTTTAGTCTTGCGCTAATTTAGCAGGCTGGGGAAAAATCAACTCCACATATTGGAAGAGGCAGTTATGAGATCCATTCGGTTTCTACTATTTATGGGAACGTTACTGATGCTGTTCCCGGATTCAGGTAGTGCACAGGAAAATCCATTCAAATCGGTTCTTCAGAGTTTTATCACGACAGCGTTGGAAAACAATCCTGCGATAAAAGAGTTTCAAAATCGAATCAAAGCGGCTCAGGAAGTCCCTTCTCAGGTGAGTTCTCTGGACGACCCGATTCTGCAATTTCAGTTGATGAATATGCCGGTCGATACGTTTGATTTGTCTCAGGAGAATATGACGCAAAAACTGTTTTCACTTTCCCAAAAACTGCCTTACCCCGGAAAGCTGGGACTCAAGGCGGAAATCGCAGGGAAAAATATAGCCATCACCGAGCAGGATCTGGAAGAAGCCAGACTGACCATCACCCGTGATGTGAAGCTGGCTTTTTACGAATTGTGTTTTGTCTTGGAGGCTACGAATATCACAAAGGAAAACAAAACACTTCTGGAGCAGTTTGTCGTCATTGCCGAGTCAAAGTATTCAGTGGGCAAAGGGCTGCAACAGGATGTACTCAAAGCCCAGGTGGAACTGAGCAAGATTATGGAGAGACTGATTGAACTGCAAAAACTCGAGGGATTTGAAAAGGCAAAGCTGAACTCCCTGATGAATCTCCTGCCTCAGGAGGATTTGATGATTCCGCATGGCATTGGCAAAACGGATTTCAATTTCACCGTGGAGAAACTTCAAGCTATCGCGGAGAAGCATCGCCCTTTGTTGTCTAAAATACTTTCTCTCAAAGAGCGATATGGGTCATCGAAAAAGTTAGCTGAAAAGGAATACTACCCTGATTTTAATGTTGGACTTAAATATGGACAAAGAGACGGGACCCAAATGATAGATCGTCCTGATTTTGTTTCGGCCTTTGTCGGCATCAATATTCCCATCTGGTACAAAACCAAACAGTCACGTCGTGTTTCGGAAACGGCTTACAAGGTGGAAATGGCGAGTGAGACCTATAACAAGGCCAAAAACCAAATCTTTCTGAATTTAAAGAAACTGGTTGATAAGGAACAGCAGGGCAGTAGAACCCTTGGGTTGATTGAGCAGGGAATTCTTCCTCAGGCTCGGCAGTCTCTTGAATCGGCACTCGCCGGTTACAGCGTCGATAAAGTTGATTTTCTGACTCTTTTGGACAATCAGTTGACATTATTTAATTGGCAGATCAAGTATCACCGTGAACTGACGGATTATGAAAAAAACCTGGCAGTGATTGAACAGAGTGCCGGGAAAAATTTGTTTTAATGCATTTGTGCAAACCGATTGTTGAATTGGGAATCGAGTGATGAATGAGATAAATCATGAAAATGAAGACCAACATCTGGAAAAAGGTATAGGTGACCCGTTGAGCGATGCGGTTGTTGGAAAAATTTCCCAGACTCCAGAGCGGGGCAATGAGCGACAGACTGAAAACTATAGCGGGCATAGTCCAACCCCTGATGACGTGAATCAAGAGGAGATATTATTCCCTTTAAAACGTTTTGAACGGATGGCTATGTTGAGAAAGAAAACCGGGTTGAGTGTCTTACGAATATTTTTATTGTTCAGCTTGTTGGGGGCGGCTTTTCTTGTGGGATTCGGAACCCGGCCGGATGTGTTGTCGCAATGGGTTGATGAGGGCCGAAAATGGGTGTTGGTTGGAGTCACGAAGGTGAAGCCAATTGCCAGCATGATGTATGGAAAAACGCTGGAGATGGTGGACAAAGTCGATGCCCCGTCTGTGAAACCGGTGGGCAGTGCGACAAAGAAGCCAGGAAGAGAAATCAAACATTGGCGGGCTCCGATGAACCCTGATTATATCTCCGACAAGCCTGGCAAAGGGCCGATGGGAATGGATTTAGTGCCTGTTTATAAGGATGAAATAGGAGGGAACGTCTCCATTAATCCCACTATGGTGCAAAACATTGGGGTTAAAACGGCAGTTGTAAAAAAGCGATCCTTGAGTCGGGAAATAAGAACCATCGGACGCCTGACTTATGATGAACGCTTGATCCACCACATTCATACTAAATACGGCGGATGGATAGATAAACTGGAGGTCGATTTTACCGGTCAGGAAGTGAATGAAAATGATGTTCTTCTGGAGATTTACAGTCCAGAACTGGTCACCACTCAGGAAGAATTGATTCTGGCCTTGAAATATCAGGAGTCCCTGAAAAGCAGTTCCTTCCCTGAGATCAGCCGGGGTGCTAAAGGATTGGTGGACTCCACTCTAAAGCGCCTGGAATTATTTGATGTTCCAGGACATCAGATTGCGGAGTTGATTAAAAATAAAAAAGTCAGGAAAACCATGCATATTCACTCTCCGGTAAAGGGGGTTGTCGTCAAGAAAAATGCCTTGCAAGGAATGCATGTTCAGCCTGGAATGAATTTATACATGATTGCCGACCTCTCTAACATTTGGGTCATTGTGGATGTCTACGAGTATGAAGTGCCTTGGGTCAAGCTGGGACAGGAAGCGGAGATGAATCTCTCCTATTTTCCTGGAAAAAAATTCAAAGGTAAAGTGACTTTTATTGACCCGATAATGGATTCTAAGTCCCGCACTTTAAAAGTGCGGGTAGAGTTCTCTAACCCTGGCGGTGAGTTGAAACCGGAAATGTATGCCAACGTCACCCTTAAGCCTGAAGCGGCCCGAAAAGAAATGGCGATACCTGAAGAAGCTGTGATTTATGCTGGGGATAAAACCATGGCGATGGTTCAACGTCCTTCTGGCGCGTTTGATTCGCGGGAACTTACCCTGGGAGTAAAAAGCAAGGGCTATATTCAGGTCCTGAAAGGTTTAAAAGTAGGCGAAAAGGTAGTGACCTCCTCGGTTTTTCTGATCGACTCTGAAAGTCAGCTTAAAGAAGCGTTAAACAAAATGGATGAGAAGATGATGAATAGGTCCGGCAAAAAAAGCAAGAGCATGGAACTAACTTTGAAAGAGGAGCCTAAGCACTAAAAGGCCCAATGCCTTTTAGTGGGAGAACATTATGATAAAACACATTATCGGGTTTTCTCTAAAGAATCGCTTTCTGGTGCTTTTGGCTACCGCCTTTGTGGTTGCGTGGGGTGTTTATTCTCTGAATCGAACGCCTTTGGATGCTATCCCTGACTTGAGCGATGTGCAGGTCATTATTTTCACAGAGTTTCCCGGTCAAGCCCCTCAAATTGTAGAAGATCAGGTCACTTACCCTTTGACGACCGCAATGCTTTCTGTTCCCTACGCGAAAGTGGTGCGGGGCTACTCCTTTTTCGGATTATCTTTCGTTTATATTATTTTTGAAGATGGAACGGATATGTACTGGGCCAGAAGCCGGGTTCTGGAACAGATGAACTTTGTGTCCGGGCGTTTGCCTCCGAACATCAGCCCTACTTTGGGGCCGGATGCTACGGGGGTCGGTTGGGTTTTTGAATACGCGCTGGTGGATAAAACCGGAAATCACGATTTGTCTGAATTGCGCTCTATTCAGGACTGGTATCTTCGATATGAGTTGCAAACCGTTCCGGGAGTTTCAGAAGTTGCCAGTATCGGCGGTTTTGTCAAACAATATCAGGTTGAGGTCGACCCCAATAAACTGGCGGCCTATGACCTGCCTTTGCACAAAATCGTGGCGGCGATCAAACGTAGTAATAATGACGTGGGTGGACGTTTGCTGGAAATGTCTGAAACAGAATTCATGGTTCGTGGCCTGGGTTATATCCAGAACCTGGAGGACATCAAGAGTATACCGTTAGGCGTGGCTAAAAATGGAACGCCTGTTTTGATGCGGGACGTTGCCCGTGTTCGACTGGGCCCCGAACTAAGACGTGGAGTTGTTGATCTGAATGGCGAAGGTGAAGTGGTGGGGGGTGTTGTCATACAGCGGTTTGGAGAAAACGCTTTGGAAGTTATCCAGAACGTTAAAAATAAACTGGAATCTTTAAAGTCTGGTTTGCCCGAAGGGGTGGAAATTGTTCCTGTGTATGATCGCTCTGGGCTGATAGAGAGAGCCGTTGACAACTTAAAAGAAAAGCTGATTGAAGAAGGCATCGCCGTAGCCATCATATGTGTTTTGTTTCTTTTGCACCTGAGGTCAGCACTGGTTGCGATCATCACCATTCCTTTAAGCGTTTTGATGGCCCTCATTATTATGAACCAGCAGGGATTGAACGCAAACATAATGTCTTTGGGGGGAATTGCGATAGCCATCGGCGCGTTGATCGATGGCGCGATTGTTATGATCGAAAATGCGCACAAGCACCTGGAATCCGATCGCGGGGGAAAAGACCATTGGCAGATTATATATGAAGCCGCCTCAGAAGTGGGGCCGGCACTATTTTTCAGCCTGTTGATCATTACTGTTTCATTTCTTCCTGTCTTTACCCTGGAGGCGCAGGAGGGTCGGCTTTTTTCTCCTTTGGCTTTCACGAAAACCTATTCGATGGCCTGCTCCGCGCTTCTTGCGATCACTTTGGTTCCGGTATTAATGGGATATTTTATTCGTGGTTATGTTCTGCCAGAACGTTACAACCCTCTCAACCTGTTGTTTGTCTGGTTGTTCAAACCTTTCATTTGGCTCGCATTGAGGATGAAGGTGCTGGTGGTTGTTGTCGCATTACTATTGATGGCTGTGACCTATATTCCTTTGCAACGGCTGGGTTCTGAATTCATGCCCCCATTGAATGAAGGCGATTTGTTGTACATGCCAACCACTCTGCCGGGAATTTCGATCACCAAAGCGAAAGAACTTCTGCAACAAACGGACAAGATAATTAAAACCTTTCCAGAAGTGCATCATGTTTTTGGGAAAATAGGGCGGGCGGAAACGGCGACTGACCCTGCTCCTCTCAGTATGGTGGAAACGATCATCGCTCTGAAGCCTGAATCAGAATGGCGGGAGGGCATGACGCAAAAATTATTGATCCAGGAGATGGACGCGGCTTTAAAGATTCCCGGTGTTACCAACGCATGGACCATGCCTATCAAGACCCGCATTGATATGTTATCCACGGGAATTAAAACTCCGGTGGGTATTAAAATTTCAGGAAATGATTTGGTTGTATTGGAAAAACTGGGGAAGGAAGTGGAGGCTCTCATAAAAAATGCTCCGGGAACCTTAAGTGTGTTTTCAGAGCGGGTTGTGGGAGGGAATTATTTGGACTTTGAAATTAACAGGGAAGAGGCTTCCCGCTATGGACTGACGGTTGGCGATATTCAGGATGTTATCCAGACGGCTATCGGTGGCATGAATGTATCGACCATTATCCAGGGGCTGGAGCGTTATCCTATAAACGTCCGTTATCCTCGTGGACTTAGAAGTGATTTGGATAAATTGCACAGAGTGCTTATCCCCACATCGGGCGGGGAGCATATTCCCATGGCTCAGGTCGCCAAAATTGTTATCAGAAAAGGTCCTCCTGTAATTAAAACCGAAAATGCGAGACTCAATGCCTGGGTATACATCGATCTGAAAGATATTGACGTGGGCACCTATGTGGAACAGGCGAAAAAAATTGTCAATGCGGGTCTGGTGCTTCCTCCCGGCTATAACCTGGTATGGAGCGGCCAGTATGAATATATGGAGCGGGCGAAGGAGCGGTTGAAGGTGGTGGTGCCATTGACCTTGTCACTTATTTTGCTATTGTTGTATTTAAACTTTAGAAGAGTTGCCGAAACCGTTATTGTTATGCTCTCCTTCCCGCTGGCATTAATTGGCGGGGTGTGGATTTTGTATTTTTTGAAATACGATTTGAGTGTGGCTGTGGCGGTGGGTTTCATTGCACTTGCCGGGGTGGCGACAGAAATTGGAGTTCTGGTGCTGGTCTATGTGAACCAGACTTTTGAAAAACGGATGGCCCGTGGTGAGATCAAGAGTTCTGTGGATGTGCTCAAAGCCGTTCTGGAAGGAACCAGCTCGAGGATTCGTCCCATCATGATGACTGTCATTTCCACAGTGGGCGGACTCATTCCCATCATGATCGGAACTGGAACGGGATCTGAAGTGATGAAACGAATTGCCGCTCCAATGGTAGGAGGAATGGTTTCCGCGACATTATTGAATCTGGTGGTTCTTCCTGCACTCTATGCCATGGTTCTGCAGTACCGATTTTCCCGAAGACAGGGTTATGCAGAACAACAAGAGTTAACTTCCGTTCATTAAATCGTTCAGGACGTTTTAGTAGCCCTGCTAAACGTTTGCGTTGGGGATTGTGGAAATATCAAAATTTTGCGCACTCCCTCGACCAGTATCATGCGCAGGTTTTAAGAGTAGCTTTAAATATAATTAAGATAATGCCAAGTTTCCTTGTGCTGCCTTTTGGATGTCTGCTATTGAACTGGGCAGTTTGATTTTTTTGCTGATTAAGTCAACGGTGGCGGGGTCGCATTTATTTAGTAAAGTTTTTGCGTCATTTAAATGCGAAATAGTATGAAACTCTTTTTCAGGTGAGAAATATATGACAGCCTGTTTATTATATTTTAATAGCTCAAATACATTATTGATTGCACCTGAACTCTTGCCATCCCACAAAACAAAACCGTAATCTGCTTTCGCGGCCATTTCTTTATCTTTTGCGGTGTAGAAATCGCGTCCATTAAGTTTTGAGTCTACATAGACCTGTGTTACATCCCAATTGCCAGTATTGTTCCTGCACGTGTTCCCTGCACAAAAAACCTTAACATTCGAGTAGTGAGAGTCAGTGAGATATTGTTGCATTGCTTTGTCTGCGCCGTTGGCATCACCCACAAGAATGAGGAAATTTTGCTCGACCATATTATTGATCCGAGCCTTTATCGTGTCATTCAGTCGGTTTAACTGCCGCGAACCCGATAAAAACACAGTTGTCATCAGCTGTCCTTGGTTTTTGTCATTGTTAGAACACTTACTGTACTCACTCTGGCTTGTTTATAGAGTAAGTCGGTCGAAACTCTAAGTGTGGTTCCAGTGTCATATAAGTCATCCAATAATAGCACTTTTTGGCCTGAAATATTTTTATCAGAAGCTATGAAAGTGACTTTTTTGAGTTCCTGAATGCGTTCCTTTAAGACTTCAATATTCTTGAGTTGTTTGCTACCTTCTTTTTTTTCAAGAAAACCAATTAATACATTAACACCCATTCGTTTTCCCAGTTCAAGGGCAACTTCATCAACGGGTTGGTAGGGCCGGTTTTTTTTTGAGGAAGGTGCTGGAATAATGGCATCGAATTTGGCGATGCCTTCGTATTTGCCAAGCAAATCGACAATTCCTTTGATGACAGATTTGTCATTTTTGTATTTAAGTTTATTGACCAGTCTACCCATTGGGCTATAGGTATTGTCAAAATCTTTGTGCCCAAACTCATTTAGTCCTTTGTAAACGCTGTTAACTATATGGTCATCATGAGCAAACCCTTTATCCCAGTTTCCCTTAATCTCAATTGTCATTTTTAGTCTTATTACGCATCGAATCGAACAGGTCAAAGGGAATTGGGATATAAGTATGAGTGCCTTCACCGCTTGAAAGATCCAGCAGAGTTTGAAAAAAACGCAGTTGTAATGCTGGCGGGTGCGCCCCGATGAGGTCTGCAGCATCACAGGTTTTCTGCGCCGCTTCAAACTCACCCTGAGCATTGATGACTTTTGCCCGTCTTTCGCGCTCGGCTTCTGCCTGTTTCGCCAATGCGCGTTGCATTTCCTGAGGCAGATCAACATTTTTGACTTCTACGTTAGCAACCTTGACCCCCCACGGCTCGGTTTGCTCATCGATTACTTTTTGCAGATGAGCGTTGATCTCTTCACGATTGGAGAGCAGGTCGTCGAGTGTGCTTTGTCCTAAAACACTTCGCAGAGTCGTTTGTGAGAGTTGTGAAGTTGCATACAGATAGTCCTCCACCTCGATAATGGCCTTTTTGGAATCGACTACACGGAAATAAAGCACTGCGTTGACTTTCACCGTCACATTGTCCTTGGTGATGATATCTTGCGGTGGAACATCCATCACCACAGTGCGCAGGCTGACCTTGACCATTTTCTGGACTCCGGGAAATACAACGATGATTCCCGGTCCCTTAACCTTCCAGAATCTTCCGAACAGGAAAATTACTCCCCTTTCGTATTCACGCAAAACCTTGAACATGCTGAAAAGCAGTAGGGCGAGTAATATTAGCGGGGTCATTAGAAAATCCATAACGGTTCTCCTGAAATTATTGGATGGCTACCCTGATGATAACAACTTTTGCAAGCTAAGTCCGAGTTTATATTGCGTTTCTACAATGTTAAAATGGCCCATGTCTCTCTATCTAAAGCTTTCTGTAATATTTTTTGCTGTTTTGGCTGGGAAGGTATGTTCTGCCCAGGCCGAACCGCTGGAGGTTTCCATCCAGAATCAGGTTGATGACGCTGGAAATGTGAAGTTGGCGTTGACCTTGAAGAATGCGGGCTCTCAACCCGTTTATCATGTCCGTTCGATGTTCCATTTTCACCACTCGATGTCTATGATGTCGAAGATCATGCGTCTGAATCCGGGGCAGAGCATCACCCTGGAAAATGATAAACATCCCCCTGTCATGCGAGTGGGCCGCTATCCCCTGACTGCCATGGTGGAATATTGGACGCATCCGAATAGCGGGACTAAAAAATCGGTTCTGGTCACAGACTCGTTTTTTTTCAAAGAGCCTGTGGTGTTCAAAGTGGAGGGAAGCCTGGAGTCTGCGACCGACTTGGATTCTTCCATCTTGAAAGTGTTTCTTCAGAATCGATCGGGATCGCTCAAAAATATAAGAATGATGCTTTTACTGCCTCCCGGTATAGAAGCGCAGGATTTTTCGGGCACGATGGGCTTTACCCTGTACGGAGGTGAAGCAAAGAACTTTGAAGTTCGTGTTTATCGCCGGAAAAACCAGGAACAGGATCGTTTTCCCGTCCGCTTGATGATAGAATACGGGGAAATGTTGAAGCATTATTCCGGGGAGATCAGTGGTACAGTGCGTTTTTCTCCTGTTTGGTATTCCATGAAATACATGCCGCATTTTACCGTTTTAGCGTTTACGGCTCTGGTTCTTTTGGGCGATCATTACAGAATTTATAACCAAAAATAGAAAGGATGTTCTTATGACTCAAGCAACAGCTCGGCACATATTGGTTAAATCCGAAGAGGCCTGTGAAGATTTGAAAAAGCAAATTGAAGGTGGGGCGGACTTTGGTGATATGGCTCAAGAACACTCTGACTGTCCCTCCGGAAAATCGGGTGGCGACCTTGGTTCATTCGGCCCCGGCCAGATGGTTCCTGAATTTGATACGGTTGTGTTTAATGAAGAAGTAGGAGCTGTACATGGTCCCGTGCAGACTTCGTTTGGGTATCACCTGATCGAAATCACCAGCCGCAGTTAGGAGAACAATATGGCCGTTGCTACTTTTGGTGCCGGGTGTTTCTGGGGTGTGGAACTGACCTTCCAAAAAACCACGGGCGTGACATCCATTTCGGTTGGCTATACGGGGGGGACAACCCAGAATCCTACTTATGAAGATGTTTGCACCGGGCGCTCCGGTCATGCAGAAGTGGTTCGGGTGGAGTTTGATCCTTCCATCGTTTCTTATGAAGCATTGCTTGATGTGTTATGGGGCTGTCATGATCCCACGACATTAAATCGGCAGGGGCCGGATAGTGGCACCCAGTATCGTTCCGCGATATTCTTTCATTCGTCGGATCAGGAAGCCTCTGCCAAAGCGTCAAAAGAGAAGGCGGATCAATCCGGGCGTTTCGGATCAGCCATTGTTACGGAGATCACTGCGGCATCTGAATATTTTGTTGCGGAAGACTACCATCAAAAATACCTCGAAAAACGAGGCCTTGGGAATTGCCATTAGCAGACTGTTGAAAAAGGCCTCTGTTAAAAATTAATGAGTAAAGGATGAGGTTTTGCTATGAAATTTATCGCCAAAAACTTCTGGGTTGTAGCGGTTTTATGTGCTGTTGGTTTTTTGCCGGTTGAAGGTTTTGCAGAAGATTCGTTCTACGAGCCCGTCCCGGCCATGAAGCATCCCTCCGATAATAAATGGTCCAAAGGCAAGGAAGAACTGGGCAAGATGCTTTATTTTGATCCCCGACTTTCAGGAAGTAACTGGATCAGTTGCGCCACCTGTCATAACCCTGGGCTGGGTTGGAGTGATGGTTTGCCACGCACCATTGGTGATGGTCAGCAAGAGTTGGGTCGTCACGCCCCCACCATCATCAATAGCGGTTATTTTGCTCTGCAAATGTGGGACGGCCGTAAAAAATCATTGGAAGATCAGGCCAAGGGACCCATCGCCGCATCCGTTGAAATGAATCAGGATTATGATGAATTGGTTCGAGAGTTGAAGGCCCTTCCCGGTTATGTGAGTCGATTCGACAAGGTATTTGGCAAGAATACATTAACCATAGACAATATTGCCAAGGCGATTGCTACCTTTGAACGCTCAGTGATTTCTAAAAATGCTCCTTATGATAAATACTGGGCAGGTAATAAAAGTGCCATGTCTGCTTCCGCTGTGAATGGGATGAATCTATTTTTTGGCAAGGCCAAATGTGTCATTTGTCACAATGGCCCGGTGTTTACCGACAGTGGTTTTCATAATATTGGCGTCAAACCAGCCGGTCCCTTGAAAGTTGACCTGGGCCGATACAATGAAAGCAAAGACGATTTCGATAAAGGAGCTTTCAAAACTCCGGGATTGAGAGACATCACTAAATCCGCCCCATATATGCATAATGGTAGCGAAGCCACTTTGCAGGATGTGATCGAATTCTATGATCGCGGTGGGGATACCAAGGGAAACCTGAGTCCGTTTATCACTCCACTGGAGTTGAGTAAGCAGGAAAAAAAGGATTTGCTCGAATTCCTCAAAGCCCTGGATGGTGATCCTATCAGGGTGACACTGCCCATACTACCCTGACGGATAAAAGTATTACGTAAAGGCTCGGGGTAACCCCCGAGCCTTTTTTATTTTGTGGTAGAAATACGACCCCGTTGCGCTCGAAGTCATTGCATGGGCTCAGGTGCGGGAATATTTCAAAAGGCTGTAAGCTAATGTGAACCAACCGATCATGAAGCAGAGTCCGCCCAGAGGGGTGATGGGGCCAAAAAAACGCGGTCCATCGAAGGTGAGCACATAAAGGCTTCCACTGAATAAAACAATGCCTGCGCTGACCCACCGGGCCGAGCGTTGTAGCTTGGCGCGGATATCTTCACTAAGAGCCAGCATCAGAATGCCAATAGCGATCAGGCCGAGAGCGTGGTAGCCGAGGTAGTCCGTCGCGGTGTGAAACGTGGCGAGCTTTTTTTCTGTCAGTCGGGCTTTTAAAGAATGTGCGCCAAATGCACCGAGCATGACGCTAAGCCCGGCAAGCCCTGCACCGAGCGAAACCCAGCCAAGGCCGGACTTGTTGTTGCCGATTGTAGTCTTGTCGTTTTCTTCCATTATCATCCTTCACTCAGGATAAAAAGCAAATCCCCCCGACCCCCTTCGTTGAAGAGGGGCTGGGGTGATTTAACCAGCTATATTAAATCGTTTTGCCCTGTATTTCACGCAGAGACAATTTTTTGTTCGCCAGAGAAATCTATTGCCACTTGCCAGTGGCGGCTCGCCACTAACCAACTATATTAAATCTTCTTGCCCTGTATTTCACGCCGAACTCTTTATTGACAATATCTTCGCACTGGGTTTCATCGACATTTTTCTGATGCGTGACGATGGTGGCCTGCACTTCCGGGATATGTTTTTTTGCCTCGGCGATGAATTCCTTGATCTTCGCATAAATGCCGTTTCGGAACATGGGTAAAGGCTGGCAGATTTCATCATAGGCTTCTGAGGTATCAGTATTGAGGCTCACTGAAATTTCATCAATCAGGCCCGACAGTTCAGGAAGAATGTTGCGCTTGTTGATGACGTTGCCATGCCCGTTGGTGTTGAGCCGTACACGTCCGCCAGCATCTTTTATTTTTTGCGCCACTTCCTTGATAACGTCCAGTCGCAATGTTGGTTCACCAAAACCGCAGAACACAACCTCGTCATAATTTTTAACATCATCGATGGACTCCCAAACTTCTTTTGCTGTGGGTTCTCGATCCAGCTTCAGGTTGTAGCCCTGGACTACAGGCCGGGTCAACCTGGTGCAGAACACGCAATCTGCGGTACACCGTTGCGTCAGGTTCAGGTAAAGCGAGTTGCGGATTTTATATGAAACGGTTCCGGTTTTTGCGCTGTCTCCAATTCCGAACAGTTCGAAGAAGTTGAGGGCCATGGTGCGTTTGACATCCTCAATTTTAAGTCCGCGAATTTCCGCAAGTTTTTCGGCAGTGAAGTTTACATAGGCCGGCTCGTTGCGTTTGCCCCGGTGAGGAGCAGGGGTCAGGTAAGGGCAGTCGGTTTCGGCGAACAGTCGGTCTGCCGGAACGGTTTTTGCCACATCCCTGAGGGCTTCGGCTTTTTTAAACGTGATCGATCCGGAAAAGGAAATATAGAATCCCATTTCGAGGGCTTTGTCGGCCAGTTCCTGATCGCCAGAAAAGCAGTGGAAGATTCCCGAATGTGCTGTCGGGTCTTTCGGGTAAAACTCGGATAGAATGGCGATGATGTCTTCATTAGCATCCCGGCTATGTATGACGATGGGTTTGTCCATTTCCCGCGCAAGCTGAATTTGTTTGCGGAAATGGGTGCGCTGTTCATCTTGCGGAGAATAATTTTTGAAGTAGTCGAGTCCAATCTCACCCAGAGCGATGACTTTCGGGTGTTGTAACAGTTGCCTTAAGTGGGCGTATGTGTCTGCGTCAATAGACTTGACATCGTGCGGATGAACACCAGCAGTTGCGTATATGAAATCGTATTGCTCCGACAGTTCCATGGAGCGGTAACTGCTTTCGACATCGCAACCGATATTGATCATATATTGCACACCGTTTTCACGGGCGCGTTCGATCACCGCTTCGCGATCTTCATCGTAATCGGCGACATCAATATGCGCGTGGGTGTCAATGATCATCTTACTTGTATACCTTGTCCCGGTTCTTCATCGAACCCGGCCAGAAGAATTTTTCCGTCCTTGCTTGCCGCCAGAACCATGCCCTGTGACTCGATGCCCATTAGCTTGGCAGGCTTAAGATTGGCAACGATGATCACTGTTCGACCAACAAGGTCTTCCGGTTCGTAACTTTCGGCAATGCCCGCCAGCACCTGTCTTGTCTCGGTGCCAATATCAACTTTAAGCTGGATGAGTTTTTTAGATTTTTTGACTTTTTCTGCTTCGAGAATTTTTCCGGTTCGCAGCTCTACCTTCATGAAATCGTCAATGGTGATCTGATTGCCATCGTCCTTCTTTTCTTCTTTGGGGGCGGAGAGTTCAGCAAGAATATTTTCTGCCTGTTTGTCTTCGATTCTTGGGAACAATTGTTTGGCCTTTTGCGTCTGACTCCCCGGTTTCAACCCACCCCAGACATCGACGGACTTCATGCCTTGTTCTTCGATAGAAGTTTCAACCCCTAATTGTTTCATTAGCAATGTTGTGCTCTCTGGCATGAAGGGGTTCAACAATACTCCCAGCACGCGAAGTGATTCGGCTGAGTTGTACATCACGGTTTTTAATCGTTCTTTACCCTCGTCAGTTTTGACGAGATTCCATGGACCAGCCTTGTCGATATATTGGTTGGTGGCGTCCACCAATTCCCAGACCTTCTGAAGGATTTTATTGTAAGCCAGTTCATCGTAAAGTTTGCGTACATCGTCAATGACTTCTTTAGATTTGGTGACTAGCTCACTATCTTCATCGCCTACCGTGGCAGGAGGAGGTATGACTCCATCGAAATACTTCTTCATCATACTGATGGTTCTGTTCAATAAATTACCGAGGTTGTTCGCCAGATCGCTATTGAGTCTACCTATGAGGGCTTTGTGTGAGAAGTCGCCGTCTAGTCCAAAGGGAACTTCGCGCAGAAGGAAATAGCGAATGGCATCGACCCCGAACTGGTCAATCAAATTATTGGGCTCGACAACGTTGAACAAAGACTTGGACATCTTCTGTCCGTTCACTGTCCACCAGCCATGTGCGAAAATATTTTTGGGTGGCTCCAGTCCGATGGCCTTCAGCATGGTGGACCAGTACACCGCATGCGTGGTGAGAATGTCTTTGCCAACCATATTGTGGTCGGCAGGCCAGAACCCGGATGCCTTGATATCGTCCAAAGAACCATGAATGGAGATATAGTTGATCAGAGCATCGAACCATACATAGGTGACGTATTCTTCATCGAAGGGAAGGGGGATGCCCCAGGGAAGCCGGGACTTGGGCCGCGAAATACATAAATCTTCAAGCGGTTGATCCAGAAACCCGAGAACTTCATTTCTCCGCGAAGCGGGCAGAATGAAATGCGGATCACTGTTAATCCGATCTATCAGCCATTGCTGATATTTTCCCATGCGAAAAAAATAATTATGTTCTTTAATTTTTTCGACCTTGCGCCGACATTCCGGACAGTTTCCTTCCGCTAGATCTTTTTCGGTCCAGAAGCGTTCACATGGCGTGCAATACCAGCCTTCATAACTATCCCGGTAAATTTCATCTCTGGAGTGGAGGTCCTGAAGAATGTCACGGACTAATTTTTTATGTCGCTCTTCGGTAGTGCGGATGAAATCACTGTTGGAAATATTGAGCCGCACCCAGAGTTCCTTGAACCTCTGATGCAGTTTGTCGACATGCTCCTGAGGGCTTACGCCAAGGTCAGTGGCAGCTTGCTGAACTTTTTGTCCATGCTCATCGGTACCCGTCAGAAAAAAGACTTCATAACCCTCGAGGCATTTGTATCGTGCAATTACATCTGCGGCGATGGTGGTGTAGGCATGGCCAATATGGGGTACATCGTTCACGTAATAAATAGGGGTGGTGATATAAAACTTGTTTTGCGGCATGTATTGGGTTTTCAGCTTCAGGGTTTTTGGGAGTGTTCAGGTTTTCGAGAGTTTTCATGGTTTTGCGAGTCCTGGGGTTTTGGCAGTTCGTCCAGAGCATAGGTCATTACACTAGCATCCTCCAGTAGAACCACGACACGTTGTTCCAGTATTTCATTTTTAAGGACACGACCCTGGCCATCCGGAGTTTTAATATGGCTGTTTACTCGGGGAAGATTCTTGATGAGAGCTTTGTAGTTATCGTGTTCATATTGAAGACAGCACATGAGCCGTCCGCATACGCCGGAAATTTTGCTGGGGTTGAGAGCCATCCCCTGATTCTTGGCCATTTTTATGGTCACCGGTGTAAAGTCGGGCAGCCAGGTGGAACAGCAAAGCGTTTCCCCGCACACTCCATATCCTCCTATAACTTTGGCTTCGTCACGCACCCCGACCTGTTTCATCTCAATGCGGTGGCGCAGGTTGGCGGCGAGATCGCGGATCAATTGGCGGAAGTCTACCCGACCTTCGGCGGTGAAGAAAAAAATAGTTTTGTTCATATGTGGCTGGTGTACCACCCGGCTTAGGTTCATCGACAGTTTCAGTTCTGCGACCTTGTTAATGCATAGGGTTCTGGCCTTTTCCTCAATCTGTTGTCGTCGGTTTTCCGCCTGAAAATCGTTGTCATTGGCGATGCGTAATACTCGGGTCTCGTTACTATCCTTGCGGAAATTAAGGACTTTATTTGAGGCCACCACACCCATTTTCAAACCTTGCTGAGTGTTGATCATTACTGTCATTCCGACTTTCAGCTTCAAATCACCGGGGTTATAAAGTTCTGACTTAATCTGCTCAAGAACCCGTACCCCGATAACAAATTTGGGCGGTTGCTTGGCAGATGGATTTTGGGGTTTTTCTTCAACAGCGGTATTCATAAGTTTTATGCGGCCTCACAAAATTCGATGAGCATGTTTTCAAGAAACAACTGGGGATTGGCGTTGCCGGATAAGGCGATCTGGGTATTGCGGACGGCAGTGAATCGATCCATCCAGGCTTTTAGGCTATGACTTTCTGCAATGGGTATCATCTTAACGGATAAATCCCCATTTTGGATATCTGATTGACTACAGCCGGAACGATATAGGGCCAGATCGCGAATCAATCCTAACAATTCATTCAAAACAGGTTGAAGTTGCTCTGTTTGTCTTGCCCAGGCTTTGGCAAAGGCAAAGACAATGTCCATGCGCTCGAAAGAAACTTTTTCCAGAACCTCAAGCAATTGTTCTCTTAAATGTTCTACTTCTGCAATGTCTTCTTCCAGTGCCCGGGTCACACTTCCCTGTGAACGGTGGACGCGAAAATCAATTTCTGATTCCTTTAGCGGTTCTTCTTCTCCCTCAGGTTGGGACTGGATGATGGTCCTGATATTTGCAGAAGATAGACGATGAAACTGAATTCCCTGGCATCTCGAGAGTAGGGTCGGCAACAACCTATTGGGATTAGCAGAGATAAGTATTAGTACGGTGGAGGAGGGTGGCTCCTCCAACGTTTTTAAAAATGAGTTCATGGCTTGCGGGTTCATGAGTTCGGCCGAATCGATCACCACAACTTTTGTTTTCCCCTCATACGGCAGGTAGGCCAGTTTTTTTTGTAACTCGCGAATGGCTTCTATTTTGATGGATGCTTCCCGGGCTGTTGGGGTACTTTTGACCGGCTCAAGGTAGAAAAAATCTGGATGGATTCTGCGCTCAATTTTTCGGCAGGACTCGCATTCATCACAGGCATCCAGCGGATCAGCCCCTTTACAATTGAGAGCTTTTGCCAGGGTGGTGGCTAACATTTTTTTGCCAACACTATCAGGCCCATAAAACAGGTAGGCGTGTGCAACACTGCTGTTTTGGAGTGCGTTGGTCAGTATTTTTTTAGGCTGCGACTGGCCCAGAATCGATTTGAATGACATGGCAAAAACATTTGGCTCACCTATTCTTCCAATGATGGGAGAAGAGACAGGGAAGGGTTTCTTATTTGAATTATCCGGTTCACGATCCGGTGCGGAAATACGGAATAGCCACAACCCCTTAAAGAAGTTGAACTTATCCCGAAACCACTCAAGCCTTATCTTAATACAACGAGACCTTGGGTGTAAATTAAAAAGGGTCTTGGATAAAGTTTTTGCTGGAGATTTCCCTGGACTGTCAGCATAGCGGGTGGGTGGGCGTGGGCACTCTTTAATTTTTTCTCATTCTTTATCCGCCTAAATATTGAAATGGCAGATCAATTGAGGTTATAATTCCCAACGATTTTGTTACACTTACCGAGTGCCTCTTTAAACTGATTTTTAATAGGGTAGATTTATGGCCACCATAGAAAAAGTTAAGCGTAACGTACAGAGAAAACGAAAACCAAAAATACTGGCTGTTATCAACGATGCCTGTACCGGTTGTGGTGGCTCACCCATTTGTGTCACTGAGTGCCCCGTTGATCTTTGTATGTATGAGGTGCAGAATCCAGATGCTCCGGCTTTTAACCGTGTTCATGTAGATCCCTTGCTTTGCATTGGTTGTAAAAAGTGTATCACTAAAGGTCCAATGGATACTCTGTTAGAAGGTTGTCCCTGGGATGCGATCGATATGATACCCCTTGAAGCTTATGAAACTGAATACGGAACCCTCCCTTATTAATTAAAGAACCCATATATTGAAAATTAGTTGTGATCCTGAGGCCTTTTTAATGGGCTTTCAGGCTGTACGCGCAATAAAAAATTCCTTCTGATTCTGGTTTAATACCTGATTAATGAGGTTTAGGCCGGTGATTTCAAGTAGTTGGGGCGATTCAGCTGTGAAAATAATTTTTTGGACAACATTAGGACGTTGAGGTATGATGACCCCGGTTTCCTGCTAGTTCCTCCCAAGCACTGAAATAATGAGAGAAAACAACGGCTTTCGCCAGGGTATGCAGATCGCGTTCAGATTGGGAACTGAACTGACGGTAGCCACATTTATAGGTGCAATGCTGGGTTATGGTGTGGATCAATTTTTTGGCATCCGGCCCTGGGGTTTGGCAGTTGGGGTTGTCCTTGGTGGGGCGGCTGGCAGTTTGAATGTTTATCGGGCGGCCATGTTGCTGAGTGCCGAAGAATTTAATGAAGACGATGATAATAACTCCTGATTTGGATTTGATTTGAACTATGGAAAGTCCGTTACATCATTTTGAAGTTCACAATATTATTCCTATTCATATAGCTGGGTTGGATCTTTCTATCAACAACGCTGTAGTGGCGATGTGGGTGGGGTTGGCCGTCATTGCCGGGAGTTTCATGCTTGTGGTGAACCGGGGAGTCTCTCCCATACCGGGAAAACTGCAGAGCATTTTGGAAATCTCTCTGGAATTCATACGCAGTATGGTCTATGAATTCATCGGAGAAGACGAGGGTAAGAAATATGTTCCGTTCATTGCCAGCCTGTTTTTATTTATTCTGGCTTGCAACCTGATCGGGCTGATTCCTGGTTCTTACACCATCACCAGTCAGTTGGCAGTGACCGGGGCCTTTGCCGTTGGCATCTTTCTCCTGACTCTGGTGATCGGATTTGGCAAGCACGGCATGCATTTTCTGGGAATTCTTGTGCCACCGGGAGTTCCCAAAATCATGATTCCGTTAATGGTTCCTATTGAGGTTATCAGTATGCTGGCGCGTCCTATTTCGCTTGCGGTTCGTTTGTTCGCCAATATGACGGCGGGGCATACCGTTCTCGCGGTGTTATTTGGGCTTGCCATGACGGGGCCACTATGGCTGGGCTGGTTGCCTTTTGGGTTTACAATCGTAATTAACGGATTGGAAATCGCGATTGCGTTTATTCAAGCTTATATCTTTACAACGCTGACTTGTGTTTATATTGGCGATGTGATCAAGTTGCATTAATTATTTTTTGACAAAAACTTAGGAGGGTAGAATGGGTTCAGAAGCTGCTGCATTAATTGGAATGGGATTGTGTGCCGCCGGTTTTTTTGGGGCCGCTTTGGGGATCGCTTATATTTTCGCGAAAACCATTGAGACGGTTGGGCGACAGCCGAACGCAGAGGCCCGGGTTGCTAAATATTGTTGGATCGGTTTCGCATTGGTAGAAGCGATTGCGCTGTATGCATTGGTCATCGCCTTTATCATCATGCCGTAAAAGGGGCTATGGCCTGGTGCCATTGCTCTGTTGGACGAACTTTTCATAAGGATTGGATATGCCACAATTTGAACAGGTTTCTGTTTTTGGCTCACTGATTTTCTGGTCGTTGCTTTCTTTCGGACTTTTGTTTTTTATTCTCAAGAAATTTGCTTTTCCTCCCATTTTGGAAGCTCTGGAAATGCGCGAGAAAAAGATTCGGAATGACATCGAAGACTCTGAGAGATTGAAAAACGAAGCGCTGGAAATCAAAACACAACTGGAAGAAACGCTGAAAGCCGCACATGGTAAGGCCGAGACGATTGTACAGTTGGCCCATGATGAGTCCAGGAAGGCGCAGGAAAAAAGCCTTCAGGAAACCGAAGCGAAAGTTCGGCAGATTCAAAAAGACGCAGAGCAGGAAGTTCTGAACTCGCGCAACAAGCTTCTTCAGGAAATCCGCAGTTACGCAGCAGCTTTGACGATTGCCTCGACAGAGAAGTTTCTGAAAAAAGTTCTGGGTGAAGATGACAAGAAAAAGCTTGTGGAAGAGTCCATTGAACAGGTTGTTCAGGAACTGGAAAAACGTCAACGAAATTGACACGCTAATTTAAGGCTGAACGATGCTCGAAAACCAGGTTGGAAAAAGATATGCCGAGGCCCTGTCGGGGAATATTTCTGATACGGGTGCGCTGGAAAAAGCCCTTGAAAATTTAAAGGCTTTCAACGAGGCCATGAAGATAGAACCACAACTGGCGCAATTTTTTAAGCATCCTTCCATTTCCTCGGAAAAGAAAAAGAACGTTGTTCAGGAGATATGCAATCGGCTGGCGGTGGAAGAAAAGGTATCCAGTTTGATGACCCTGCTCAATGAGCGAGGCAGGATCTTGTTTCTGGGGAAAATTGTTGAATACTTTGAGTTGGTGGTCGACCGCCGTTTGGGGCGTATGCGGGTTCATGTCACTTCTGCCCACCCCTTGACCACAGCCAATATTGACCGGTTGAAAGCCGCGTTGAATAAGGTTTTAGGGAAAACTATTTTGATCGATACCGAGGTGGATGAGTCGTTGATTGGCGGCATCATGTTACGCATCGGAGACCAAGTGGCGGATGACACCATTCGCAACCGTTTAGAGATCTTGAAACGAACAATAGAAAATGAGGAGGTAGCCTAAGTGAATTTACGAGCCGATGAAATCAGTTCCTTGATTCAAAAGCAAATTGAAGGCTTTGAAGAGGGGATCGAGCTCAAGGAAACCGGACGGGTGATTTCTGTGGGCGACGGAATCGCGCGGATTTATGGCCTCGGAAAAGCCATGTCGGGTGAACTTCTGGAATTCCCAGGTGGCCTGGCTGGAATGGTCTTGAACCTTGAAGAAGATAATGTCGGGGCAGTTCTGCTCGGGCGTGACGATAATATTAAAGAAGGCGATGAGGTCAAACGGACCGGTCGCATCATGGAAGTTCCAATCGGACCTGAGCTGGTCGGCCGGGTGGTAGATGGCCTGGGGCAACCCATCGATGGCAAGGGACCCATCAAGACAGAAAAATTTGGCCCGATTGAAAGAGTCGCGCCGGGTGTTATTGACCGAAAATCGGTTCATGAACCCATGCAAACCGGGATCAAGTCTATTGATGGAATGATTCCTATTGGTCGCGGACAAAGAGAATTGATCATTGGTGACCGGCAAACGGGGAAAACCGCCGTTGCTATTGACGCGATCATCAATCAAAAAGGGCAGAATATGTTCTGCATTTACGTAGCGGTGGGGCAGAAGCGGTCTACCGTTGCCCGGGTGGTTAAAACGCTGGAACAGCATGGTGCCATGGAATACACCATCGTCGTTTCGGCATCGGCCAGTGACCCGGCACCGATGCAGTTCATCGCACCTTATGCCGGATGCGCAATGGGTGAGTATTTTCGTGATAACGGCCAGCACTGCCTGATTGTTTATGATGATCTCAGTAAACAGGCGGCGGCTTACAGACAGCTGTCTCTCTTGTTAAGACGTCCTCCGGGACGCGAAGCGTATCCGGGTGACGTTTTCTTTCTGCATTCCCGATTGCTGGAGCGATCTGCAAAAGTCAGTGACGAGTTGGGAGCGGGATCCATGACGGCATTGCCTATCATTGAAACACAGGCGGGTGACGTTTCTGCCTATATCCCGACTAACGTGATTTCCATTACAGACGGGCAGATCTTTCTTGAGACTGATCTGTTTTATTCTGGAGTGCGTCCTGCTATTAACGTTGGACTTTCAGTTTCTCGTGTTGGTGGAGCGGCTCAAATTAAGGGCATGAAGCAGGTTGCTGGTAAGTTGCGTTTGGACCTTGCTCAGTATCGTGAAATGGCAGCCTTTGCACAGTTTGGTAGTGATTTGGATGCGGCAACTCAGGCCCAGCTTCACCGGGGCGAACGGCTTGTTGAGTTGCTCAAGCAGGGGCAGTACAAACCTTTGAGCGTTGTTGAGCAAATCGTTTCTATCTTTGCGGGTGTACGAGGTCTGGTTGACGATATCCCTGTAGCCGATATTCAAAAATTTGAAAGCGGCCTGCTCAATTTTATGGATGACAAGCATAAGGCTGTGATGGATAAGATTGCAGCAGTTAAAAAACTTGATGATGAAACTGAAGCTCAGGTGAAAGCCGCTATTGAAGAATTCAAGGGTCTTTTTAAAAATTAATATATGCCTAATTTAAAAGATATTAAAAGACGGATCCAGAGCGTAAAAAATACGCAACAGATCACCAAAGCCATGAAGTTGGTTGCGGCATCGAAATTGCGCAAGGCTCAGCACGCGATTCTGGAGGCCCGGCCTTATGCCATTAAGATGATGGACGTTCTCAATCATTTGGCGGCAAGGTGCAGTGGTGATCTGCATCCCTTACTGGACGAGCGGGAAGGACACCGTCATCTGCTTCTAATCATCACTTCGGATAAAGGTCTATGCGGTGGTTTCAACGGAAGCATCATTCGTAAGACGGCCAAATATCTGAAAGACAATGAGCAAAATGATAACTCCTTGATCATTGCCGGTAAAAAGGGCAACGATGTTTTTCAGAATCGCCCGGTCAACATCCGACAGAATATTATTGGTTGGACTAAAGACTTTGATTACTTGAAGGCACAGTCTATCGGTGAAAACCTGGCCGCTCTGTTTACAGAGAAGAAGGTCGACAAGGTTTTCATGGTTTACAACGAATTTAAGTCGGTGATGCAGCAGGAAGTTGTTGTTGAGCAATTGCTTCCCGTTGTTCCTGAGAAACTGGCACATAAAGAGGACACATTTGCCGTGGATTATATCTACGAGCCGGATGAAGAATCGATTCTCGATGAACTGCTGAAACGTTATATGACAGTAGAGGTGTATCGTGCGTTTCTGGAATCCAGTGCCAGTGAACATGGGGCGCGGATGACAGCGATGGATAGTGCCAGTCGCAATGCCGGTGAGATGATTGAAGGCCTGACATTGACTTACAATAAAGCTCGACAGGCATACATCACTAAAGAATTGATAGAAATCGTAAATGGCGCCGAAGCTCTGAAAGGTTGATGGCGATACTGAAAATTGTGGAGGGGAATGAATGAATAAGGGAAAGATCATCCAAGTCATGGGGCCTGTCGTCGATGTGCGTTTTGAAGACGGTGTTCTGCCGGCTTTGTATAACGCGATAAATATTGAGCGTGCCGGAGAAGGCGGGAAAATGGAAACCCTGGTTTGCGAAGTGGCGCTACACCTTGGTGACAATGTGGTCCGTTCCGTGGCCATGCATTCAACCGATGGTTTGGTCCGTGGAATGGAAGCTCTTGATACAGGCGCTCCCATTACTGTTCCTGTCGGGGAAGAAGTGCTTGGTAGAATTCTTAATGTCGTCGGTGACCCGGTTGACAAAAAGCCTCCGGTTGAATCTAAAGCTAGATGGAGTATTCACCGCGATGCTCCCGAGTTTAAAGATCAGGACACCAAAATGGAAATGCTCGAAACGGGCATTAAGGTTATTGATCTGCTCGAGCCTTACCTCAAAGGAGGAAAGACTGGGCTGTTCGGCGGCGCTGGTGTGGGCAAGACCGTTTTGATCATGGAATTGATTCGTAATATTGGTGCGGAACACGGTGGTTATTCAGTGTTCGCAGGTGTTGGTGAACGAACCCGTGAAGGAAATGACCTCTATCACGAAATGGTAGAGTCCAATGTTATCGACAAGACGGCACTGATTTACGGACAGATGACTGAGCCTCCGGGTGCGCGCATGCGTGTTGGTCTCACTGGCCTCACTTGTGCTGAATATTTCCGCGATGAGGGTGGTAAAGACGTCCTGCTTTTCATTGATAACGTTTTCCGATTTTCACAGGCCGGTTCTGAAGTGTCTGCTCTTCTGGGGCGTATTCCTTCTGCGGTAGGTTATCAGCCAACTTTGGCAACTGAAATGGGTAATATGCAGGAGCGCATCACCTCAACTAAAAAAGGTTCTATCACTTCAGTTCAGGCTATCTATGTTCCTGCTGATGACTTGACAGACCCTGCACCAGCGACTACCTTCTCGCATCTTGATGCAACTACGGTATTGAATCGGCGTATTTCTGAGCTGGGTATTTATCCTGCTGTGGATCCACTCGATTCTACCTCACGGATTCTTGATCCTGAAGTATTGGGGGATGATCACTACAACACGGCTCGCGGAGTTCAACAAGTCTTACAGCGTTATAAAGATTTGCAGGATATCATTGCTATTCTGGGTATGGATGAGCTTTCAGAAGAGGATAAACAGGCTGTTTCTCGTGCCCGTAAAATTCAGAAATATCTCTCGCAACCGTTTTTCGTGGCAGAAGTCTTCACCGGATCACCGGGGAAATACGTCAAAGTGCAGGATACCATTGAAGGATTCAAGCACATCCTTGAAGGACGTGGGGATGATATCTCAGAGCAGGCGTTCTACATGGTGGGAACCCTGGACGAAGTTCACGCGAAACAGAAAGAACTGGATAAGAAATCAGCATGAGCCAGAAACTAATACTCAGCATTGTAACTCCGGAAAAGCAACTCGTCGCGGAAGAGGTGGATCAGGTCAACGCCCCAGGTAGCGAGGGCGATTTGGGGATACTTTACGATCACGCTCCGATTCTGACCAACCTGCGTTCAGGCCAGTTGTCTTATGAGAAGGATGGCGAGACCATAGCTCTGGTTGTCAGCGGTGGTTATCTGGAAGTGACGGATAACCGCGTTACCGTTTTAGCTGAAACCGGGGAATTCCTGCATGAGATCGACCGCGAACGTGCCGAACGTTCTCATGCTGCTGCTGAAAAACTGTTGAGCCAAACCGACCTTTCAGAAGAAGAGTTCATCGAAACGCAGAAAAAACTTTTCCGCGCTGTTGCCCGCCTCGAAAACTTGAATAACAACTAAGTCTAAAGATAATCCTTTAAATATTTCCCGGTGTATGAGGCTTTGACTTTCGCCACCTGTTCAGGTGTGCCTTCTGCCAGTACCTTTCCGCCACCATCGCCACCTTCGGGGCCGAGGTCGATGATATGGTCGGCGGTTTTGATCACGTCCATATTATGTTCGATGATGACCACGGTATTGCCGGAATCGACCAGCTTGTCGAGAACTTTGAGCAGGTGTTCTATGTCGGCAAAATGTAACCCGGTAGTAGGCTCGTCCAGAATATACAGGGTTCTTCCTGTACTGCGCTTGCTCAACTCTTTTGATAACTTCACCCGCTGCGCTTCTCCGCCTGATAATGTGGTGGCCTGTTGTCCCAGCCTTATATAATCCAGCCCGACATCAGTGATGGTTTGCAGTTTGATTTTTATGGGAGGAATGTTGGTGAAAAAATCTTTACCTTCCTCGGCGGTCATATCCAGCACATCGGCGATACTTTTTCCTTTATAAAGAATTTCCAGGGTTTCGCGGTTGAAGCGTTTTCCCTGGCAAACATCGCAGGTGACAAACACATCGGGAAGAAAATGCATTTCTACTTTGATGACTCCATCTCCTTGACAGGCCTCGCATCGTCCCCCTTTAACGTTAAAGCTGAATCGGCCCGGTTTGTAACCGCGCGCGCGAGACTCGGGAACCTGGCTGAACAATTCCCGGACGAGGGTGAATACACCGGTATAGGTGGCAGGATTGGATCTGGGTGTCCTTCCTATTGGTGACTGATCAATGTCGATGACCTTATCGAGCCAATGAATGCCTTCAATTTTTTTAAACTCTCCGGGCTTGTCCAGCGAGTGCCAGAAATGCCGGGCCAGAGCCTTGTATAAAATATCAATGGTGAGAGTGCTTTTCCCCGAACCAGAAACCCCGGTCACGCAGACAAAACAGCCCAGAGGTATTTTCACAGATACGTCTTTAAGGTTGTTTTCCTTTGCTCCCAATATCTCAAGTGTTTTCCCATTGCCCTTGCGCCGAATTTTGGGGAGCGGGATCTTTTTTTTCCCCGTTAGATATTGTCCCGTCAGGGAATCTTTGGATTTAAGCAAGGCTTTAGGGGTTCCTGCAAAAATGGTCTCACCGCCATGGACTCCTGCGCCAGGGCCCAGATCCACCACATAGTCGGCGGCTCGGATGGTTGCTTCATCATGCTCGACCACGATGACGGTGTTGCCCAGATCGCGCAGACGAAGCAGGGTATTGAGCAGGCGGTCGTTGTCTCTTTGGTGCAGTCCAATGCTGGGTTCATCAAGGACATACAGGACTCCCATCAGGCTGGAGCCTATCTGAGTGGCAAGACGAATGCGTTGACTTTCTCCGCCCGACAGAGTGCCTGAAGAACGGTCGAGCGAAAGATAATTCAGCCCGACATTAATGAGGAACCCCAGCCGTTCTCTAATTTCCTTAACGATTCTGCGAGCGATATTGTGTTCCTGCCGAGTCAATTTCAACTCTTCAAAAAATTGATGGGCTTTGCCAATGGAGAATGCTGTGAGTTCGACTATATTCAAGTCGGCTATTTTTACCGAGACGGCTTCTTTGCGCAATCGGTCGCCATCACAGGTTTGACAGGGAAGAGGGCGCATGTAGCGTGCAATTTCTTCCCGGCTGGAGGCGGAGTCGGTCTCACGGTAACGTCTTTCCAGCTCGGGGATCACTCCATCGAAGGTATCTGTGTAGAATTGTTTTCTGCCGTCCTTTTCAAAAAAATATTTTATAGGCTCATCACCGGAACCGAATAATAAAATGTCACGAACTTTTTTAGGGAGTTTCTCAAACGGGGTGCTGAGTTTGAACTTGAAATGGGTGGAGATTGTGTCCAGCATCTGGTGGAAATAGATGGAGCTGCGTTTTTCCCAAGGCTTCAATGCTCCATCGCGAACCGAAAGTTTGGGGTTCGGACTGACCAGTTCAGGGTCGATCACCATCTTGATCCCCAGACCATCACACTGAGAGCAGGCTCCTTGCGGATTGTTGAAGGAGAACAAGCGCGGTTCAAGTTCCGGGTAGCTGATGTTGCAGTAACTGCAGGCAAATTTTTCGCTGAATAATAATTCATCTTCTTTATCTTCAAGAATTACAACGACCAGAGAACCTTCTCCATGCTTGAGTGCAGTTTCTACCGAGTCGGCCAGGCGCTTGCCCATGCTTTCCTTAATAACGAGCCTGTCCACCACTGTTTCCAGAGTGTGTTTGAATTTTTTGTTGAGAACAATTTCCTCCTCCAGAGAGCGGACTTCACCGTTGATCCGTACGCGCACGAACCCGTTCCGCTTCATATCCAGAATTTCTTTTTTGAATTCTCCCTTTTTGTTCCGGGCTACAGGGGAAAGAATCATCACCTTTTTGCCTACGGGGATGGCTTGAACCTGATCAACGATATGTTGTACGGTTTGTGAAGTGATTTGTCGCCCGCAACCATAACAGGAAACCTTTCCGACTCTGGCGTAGAGCAGGCGCAGGTAGTCGTAAATTTCGGTCACCGTCCCAACCGTGGAACGGGGGTTTTTGCTGGATGTTTTCTGCTCTATTGAAATAGCCGGAGAGAGCCCATCAATGGAATCAACATCTGGCTTCTCCATCAATTGGAGGAACTGCCGTGCGTAGGCGGAAAGGGACTCAACGTATCGTCGTTGGCCCTCGGCATAAATTGTATCGAAAGCCAGAGACGATTTTCCCGAACCGCTCAAGCCCGTTATCACCACTAGTTTTTCCCGAGGCAGAGTGAGGTTAAGGTTTTTAAGGTTATGTTCTCTTGCGCCTTTTATGGTGATGTGATCCAGTGCCATGATGAGGGAGTTATTCTTTGAAAAGGGTGAGCCACTTTTTATCGACCCTGGATTTAATTTCGGAAGTCATTTCAATTTCCTCCGGCCAGTTTTGTTGATAACCTTCTTCGGGAAGTTTTTGCGTCACATCAATGCCCAGTCGTTCTTCCTGGAAATGAAAGTCCCGTTTTGGGTCGATGTTGTTGAAGAACTTCCACATTACGGTGGAGATGTTAGTGATGTCGACATGGCCTTCCAGCACGATGACAATTTCTATGGCAGAAAAGTCAGGGTGATCTAGAAATGCATTGATGAACTTTGCACCTTGATTGGCAGTGGTTTTATCGAGAGCCACGAGCAGAATGGGGGCTTGAAGTTCTAAAATCCGACAGGATTTAAGTTCCTGAAATACTCCCATCACTTCTTCTGGTGTTGGAAGAGGGTGGGGATGGGCGAGCGCAGGGATCTCTTTGCCATAGCCCAGCTCGCCTTCTATTTTAGCGGTTAGATCTATGCCCAGTTTCGAACCGTATAGCATCTGGTCCGAGGCATGGTTGAGAACATCGAGAATTCCTTCTGAAAAAAACAGGTCCGTTTCAAAGTCCACCGTGCTGAGTAAAATTTTTGCTACCTCTTCATAGTCGTGAACATTGACTTCGGCATCCACTGTGACGATGGTTTTGACAAAGCTCATTTGGCCGAGTCCCCACAAGGCACTCATCAATCGTCTGGACTGCATGGGGTAACGCTTCTCGATAGAAACAATGACACAATTATGAAAGACACCTTCAACCGGCATGTCCATATCGACAATTTCAGGGAGCTGGGTTTTGAGAAGAGGCAGAAAGATACGTTCGGTGGCTCGTCCTAGATAAAAATCTTCCTGAGGGGGTTTGCCTACTATGGTGGTCAGATAAACCGGATCTTTGCGGTGAGTGATGGCGGTGAGGTGCACAACCGGATAATCCCCATCCTGAGAGTAATAGCCGGTGTGGTCCCCGAAAGGCCCTTCCAGCCGCATCTCAGAGGGGTCGATGTATCCTTCCAAAACAATTTCTGCATTGGCCGGGACTTCGAGATCAACCGTTTTGCATTTCACCAAGGGCACGCTTTGCTTGCGGATAAAACCTGCCAGAAGAAATTCATCAATGCCATAGGGCAGGGGGGCAGAAGCGGAATAGCAGGATGCCGGGTCAGCACCCAAGGCGATTGCTACTTCCATCCTTTTGCCCTGTTTTTTGAATTCATGAAAAAAATGGGCTCCGTCTTTATGGATATGCCAGTGCATGGCGGTGGTTTTGCGGTCATACACCTGCATGCGATAGAGACCGACATTTCTGATTTTTTTGTCGACACTGCGGTTGATGACGATGGGAAAGGTGATGAACCTCCCTGCATCTTCAGGCCAGCATTGCAGAATCGGGATCGCTCCCAGGTCAATATCATCGTCCAGATGGACAACTTCCTGGCAGGGAGGATGTGCCGTATGTAAAAGTTTGGGTGGAAACTGCGCCGCCTGTAAAAGCATGGGTAGAAGCTTTGCCTTGTCCAGCAAAGTAGTGGGAGTCGGGATTTTTATATAACGTTCGATTCTTTTGGGGATGTCTTCAATATCATGGACACCCAATGCCATGTTCATTCGCCTGGCACTGCCAAAAGCGTTGATCAGTACTGGCATGGAACTGCCTTCGACGTTTTCGAACAGAAGGGCTTTTCCGCCACCGGCTTGTTTGGAGACCCGATCAGTGATTTCCGTGATTTCGAGAATGGGCGAAACGGGTTCTTTAATACGCAGCAGTTCTCCCTCACGTTCCAGCCGGCCTATGAATTCTCTTAGCGATGGGTAGTTCATGAAACTTTCGGTAAATTAATAAACGACCTTCTATTGTATCCTACCGGCTGGGGTAGGGAGGGAATTATTTATCCGGCTTGGTGTGGGGTGAGTGATCGCCCTGTTTCTCTTGCTCGGTCATTGTTGTGGGATATGATAAAATAATCTCATGCTGCGATTTATTGTCAGGCGAATTTTGTTAGGGATACCCGTTCTGGTCACGGTTGCAACGCTCACCTTTTTCATCATGCACTGGGTTCCGGGCGGACCGTTCGATACGGAAAAAATTCTTCCTCCAGAAATCAAGGCCAATGTAGAAGCCAAATATCATCTCGATAAGCCTGTTCCCCTGCAATACCTTTTGTACATGAAGCAATTGTTTCAGGGCGACCTGGGGCCGTCTTATAAATATTTAGGGCGGGATGTTTCGGATATCATTCGGGATACGTTTCCTGTTTCTTTTACCTTGGGGCTCTGCGCTGTTCTTGTTGTTTTGGGGCTGGGGGTGCCTGCCGGGATGATTTCGGCGTACTGGCAAAACTCTTTGCTGGATCGGTCTGTCCTGTTTGTGGCGGCAATGGGGATTTCGGTCCCGAGTTTTGTATTGGGGGCGATTTCCGTATGGATCTTCTCGCATCACTGGCACTGGCTTCCCCCTGCTTTATGGGAAGGGCCTCGCCATATGATTTTGCCGGCATTCGCGCTGGGAGCAGGTTTTGCCGGTTACGTAGCACGTTTAACCCGAACCAAGGTTCTTGATGTTTTGTCCTCGGATTATATCCGAACCGCACGGGCCAAGGGCCTGACAGAACCGGTGATAATGTTCAAACATGTCTTGATAAATTCCATCTACCCCATTGTTTCGGTGATGGGCCCTCTAACAGCGGGGCTGATCACTGGCTCTTTTGTTATCGAATTTATTTTTTCCATTCCGGGCATGGGAAGGTTTTTCATAACTGCTGTGACCAACCGGGACTATCCTTTAATCATGGGGGTGACTCTGGTTTACGCCGTGCTGATTGTGATCGCGAATCTGGTGGTGGACATGATTTATGGCTGGCTGGACCCGAGAGTGACGTTGAAATAGAACATGTCTTTAAATCGCACACTTTCAAAAAGAGAGGCTTGGTTAAATGAGAAAATCGGAGGTTTTAAAAAATATTTTTGGCTTTGATTCTTTTTTAGGCCTCCAAGAGGAAGTCATCGACCATGTGATTGCGGGGAATTGCGCTCTGGTGCTGATGCCAACAGGTGGCGGGAAATCCCTCTGCTATCAGGTTCCTGCTTTATGCCGGGATGGGGTGGGGCTGGTGATCTCTCCGTTGATCGCTTTAATGCGTGACCAAGTGGAATCGCTCAACCAGTTAGGCGTTCGAGCATCCGTCTTAAATTCAACACTCACCCATAGAGAAACCAAGGCAACAGAGCAGAAATTATTAGAGGGTTCCCTGGACTTGGTATATGTATCTCCTGAAAAACTGCTTACGCAGGATTTCCTTGATCACTTGGGCAAGTGTAAACTGAGCGTGATTGCAATTGATGAGGCGCATTGTGTTTCTCAGTGGGGTCATGATTTTCGTCCTCAATATCTAAAGTTAAACCTGTTAAAAAAGCTGTTCCCCGAAACTCCCAGGCTGGCACTGACCGCAACTGCTGATGCCCCCACGCGCCACGATATTATCGAGCATCTGGAACTCAAAGAATTGTTTGTTTCCAGTTTTGACCGGCCAAATATTAAATACGCAATCGTTTCCAAGGTTGACTCAAAAAATAAACTGATAAAATTTATTGAAGATAATCATTCAGGGGATTCAGGAATAGTCTATTGCATGTCCCGAAACAAGGTTGAAGCAACAGCTAAATGGTTAGTTGAGGAAGGCTTTAACGCATTGCCTTATCATGCGGGAATGGACAAAAATCAGCGCGAAATAAATCAGGATAAATTCTATAAGGAAGAGGGCGTTATTGTGGTGGCGACCATTGCTTTTGGTATGGGGATTGACAAACCGGATGTTCGCTTTGTGGCTCATCTCGACCTGCCAAAAAGCTTAGAGTCCTACTACCAGGAAACGGGACGTGCCGGGCGGGACGGTCTTAAATCCAACGCATGGTTGGCTTACGGGCTTGAAGATGTGTCAAAGATTATCGGTTTTATTGTGTCATCAAATGCCTCAGAGGATCAAAAAAGAATAGAGCGGCAAAAACTGGATACTCTGCTTGGTTTTTGCGAAACCATACAGTGTAGACGGCAAGTTCTGTTGAAGTATTTTGGTGAAGGTTTAGAAAATCCTTGCGGAAATTGTGATACTTGCCTGGAGCCAGTAAAATCTTTTGATGCAACTGTGGCGACACAGAAGGCTCTCTCATGCGTTTATAAAACAGGGGAGCGGTTCGGGGCGGCGTATATAATTGATGTCTTGCTGGGAGGTAATTCTGCTCGGATTATCCAATTTGGTCATGACAAAATATCGACTTATGGCATTGGAAAAGAATACTCCAAAAACCAATGGCAATCTGTTTTTCGTCAATTGGTAGCAAAAAATCTATTGGTTGTTGATATGGAAGGTCATGGTGGTTATAGCTTGGGAAAAAGTTCCAAGGCAGTTTTGCGTGGAGAAGAAAAAGTACTGTTAAGGGAAGAGCAATTTAGTAAAACAGCGGGGCGGTCAAGGGGTAAAAAGCCTGGACAAATAAAGGCTAAAGTTACGCTTGATAATGAGAAAGATGAGTCTCTTTTTCAGGAGTTGCGCACTCACCGCAGAGAGGTGGCCAGCGAACAAAAAGTACCTCCATTCATTATTTTCCATGACAGGACATTATTAGAAATGGTGCAAAAAAGACCCACGTCAATGGCAGAGTTTGGCAGGTTACCCGGTGTGGGGAAAGCCAAGCTGGAGCGTTATGCGGCTGGTTTTTTGAAGGTGATTTCGGTGCTACAAAAAACTGAAGGCCAAAGAACTTTGAGTTCAGAGGTTAACTGAAATATCAGGGTTCATGCACTTGAAACTGTAAACAAACTATCATCAAAGTACGTATGTGGCAATATTCTCTGACATCCAAATTGAGTGCTGGTTTCCTGCTGATGGTTTCAGCGATTGCGGTATTGGCCCCATGGGTAGCTCCGTATTCCTATGAAACGCAGGATACGCTGCAGACACTGGCTTTTCCCAGTCTGGATCATTGGATGGGAACCGACCGCCTGGGCCGCGATCTTCTTTCGCGCATGATTTATGGGGCGCGGGTATCGCTGTTTATCGGTGTATTCACAACCTTGTTTGCCTTGCTGGTAGGGACGGTCTATGGCGCGATTTCTGCTTATGTCGGTGGCAGGACTGACAACCTGATGATGCGGCTGGTGGATGTGGTCTTCGCTTTGCCCGACCTGTTAATGATCATTCTCATTACCGTTTTGATGGGGCGGGGAGTGGCTGGGGTTTTTGTCGCATTATCGCTGGTGAGTTGGGTCACGGTTGCCAGACTGGTGCGCGGAGAAGTTCTGCGGATCAAGGAATATCCCTATGTGCAGGCGGCTCGTGCGCTGGGTGCCAGCCCGACAAGGATACTGGTGCGGGAAATTCTTCCTAATATTCTGGGCATATTGATAGTGACCTTGAGTTTTCGCATACCCATGGCGATTTTGGCTGAGTCGACCTTGAGTTTTATTGGGCTGGGAATAGCTCCTCCATTCAGCAGTTGGGGGACTCTGGCCAATGATGGTTGGACGGCGATCAAGTTTTACCCGCATCTCATTTTGTTTCCCTCGCTGGCTATTTTTTTGACCATCCTGTCGTTCAATTTCTTAGGGGATGGCTTGAGGGAGGTTCTCGATCCACGATCATCGAAGCGCAGACTATAAGACCTCATCTTTGTTGGGCGAGGTAATAAAACCCTGTGCGAGAAATGTTGTCAGTCATGTGCAAAAAAATGCCAATAACTTTATAAATATCAATGAGATATCAGGTTTCCTAAATATCACGTTGACAAGCCTGAAAAACCGTTATAGAGTGGCCCCTTTTTATAGCCAAAGGGCTAATTTCCCGTCATATTTTGTGTTAAAATCTTAGCATGAATCGGATCAAAGAAGATTTGATCTGCGAAATCATACGGTTATCTCAGACGAAGCTGCTCGATAAAAAATGCGCCAATATGAGTTGTGAGGCTCAGGAGCAGGTAGCTGTGGATTGGGTCCGTAAAAATGCCGCAGACTATAGAGTAGACTTCCAATCTCGGTTAGAAGCCTATTCTGCGACCAGACTTGGTGAGATATTGAAAGATCTTACCGATACGGGAAAAGATTTGAGTGATATTTTAGAAGATATAGAACCGGCACATAGAGGCTAAGTATGTCAGACACTCCCCCTTCTTCAGAAGCCACAGCTTTATCGCCCGCTGAAAAGGCCAAACTTGCAGCCGCCAAAAAGGCAGAGGCGGCAAAAAAGGCGGGTCCGGTAGGAGAACCCCTTGTCGATAATGATGATGGGACCATCACCGACCCCAATACCAGCTATATGTGGAAGAAGACCGATGCCTGGCTGGATATGAAAAAGTTTTATACTTGGGCCGACCACAGCCAATATGTGGACTGGGTCAACGAAAATAAAGACAAGTTTGGTGGCTACGATAATTGGCGTATTCCGACTAAGGCAGAGGCGGTGACACTGTTCGATAAGACGGGTGTGAAATCTCTGGTCGATAAAAATGGGACGAGTTATCCCATTGACTCGATATTTGCGCCCGGTGGTGCCTCGAACACCTGGATCTCCGAGTGTTCCGATGAAAAAATTATCCGCATGGATTTAAAGATTGGCGTTGATACGGATTATCCTACCGCAGATGTCTGGTCTTCAATGCGGTTGATCCGTAAAGAGGGAGAGGCTCCGCCTGCTAAGGCAGGGGCACCTGCTCCAGAAGTAACGGCGGCCAGCGAGCAACCGGCAGAAGCTCCGGCTGGGGCAGCACAAGCAGCGCCTGCTACAGCGGCACCCAAGGCTTCAGGAGGCACCCCAAAACCCATTCCCAGAAAAGACTTTTCCTCAGAGGAAAGAGCCGCAATGCTCAAAAGGGCTAGAGCCCATGCGGCAGAAGTGAAGGCCCGCAAGGGCTGAGTCTCACCGTTCGCGTAGCCACCGCTTTACCACGTGGCTGACCACTTGCGGATTCTTCTTCAGTAATTCCGTAGCAATTTCTTTCATGTGATCATCGCTTGGGACGTCCGATTCGGCGTTTAAAGGGCTGTTCGTAGTGGTGGGTGGTTTTCCTTTGGGTTGCATTTTTTTCATCTGCCGCTTGGCTTTTTTTACGGGCTGGGGTTTTCCAGGTCGAAAAAGTAGCCAGAGAATCAGCACCAGAATCAGGGCGAAGACGATCATGAATAAAGTAAATGCCATGTTTAATCTTCCTCAATATTGAATTTGATGATGAGGTCACCCCGCTTTTTTCCCCAGCTTATGGCTGAGCCTTCTCCGGATACGCGCAGCTCTTCTCCAACCAGGGTTTCTTCTTCCACTTGAATTGTTTTGGTGCCATTCAAGGTTTCAACCTCAAGTGGCCCGCCTTCTTCTGCGAGTTTAGAAGAAATGGTCACTTCATGGATGATATCGTTTTTGACCCGTTTGAATTTTGGGTGAGGTTGTATGCAGACTTTTAAAAACAAATCTCCGGGGGGACCTCCATTTCGGCCTTCTCCACCTTCCTTAATAAAGGCCAGAGTGTATTGGTCGGCCACGCCCGGAGGAATTCTGACATCCAGAGTAACAGGACGCACGACCAGTTGTTTCCCCTGGCATTCCGGGCATTCGTCACTTCCCTGGGCGCCGGTGCCTTCACATTCTTCGCAGCGAACGTATTTTTCATACGAGTAGGGGATTGTTCCTCCTAGCGCCGCAACAGGGAGCGGAACATCAACCATGAACTGCAGGTCGAATCCACTCGTTGGCATATCTGGATCAATCGGCTCCGGTTCCTGAGCGAAAGGTTCTTCATATCCTTGTTGGTTGTCGTTGGGTCCTTTTCCGAAACCACCGGGAGGCGGATTCCAATCGGGTTGTCCTTTGGGTCGTCGCGGAGCCTTCTTCTGATAGGACCGCTCGCGGTCATAGGTTTTCCTTTTTTTTGCATCGCTGAGCACTTCATAAGCTTCAGAGACGATTTTGAATTTATCCTCGGCGGCCTTGCTCCCCGAGTTGGTGTCGGGATGGTATTTTCTCGCCAGTTCCCGATAGCGTTTTTTGATATCGGCTTTGGATGTCTTCTGGGTGATGCCGAGAATCTTGTAATAATTTCGGGTGGTGGGCTGGGCCATAGTGGGTGAGGTTTTAGTATTTCAGTGGCAGTAAATTCGTATACTGACATTCTATCTTTTTGAAACCGCCAGTTCAATCAACTTGAGTTAAGGTGCTTATTTCATATTAGCAGGCTGTAGTGATAAAAAGACTCGTTCTTCTTATAGCCCATAGATTCATAAAGATTCTACGCCAGAGCATTTGAAACCTGAGTGGCTAAATCAATCAATTGAGAAAATTGGGAACACAAATAATCCCATGCCTATTATTACGGTGATGCCGGGATTTCTACGTGGATAAAAGGGTTTTGAAAATTTCATCGCGGTCCTGACGGCTTTTGAATGGATAAAATTTTTCCTTCAAGGTGATTAAAAATACTTCCGCATTTTTAAAACTGTTCGGCTTTGAGCGAATTTTTATTTTTTCGGAGCTTTTTTTCTCTACCTGAATGATATTTGCGGGAGAGAAGATTTCTTCACGAAACACCCCTTTAAAGATCAATTGTTTGTCCTCCAGCCTCAATGTTCCTGCATCGGTGTAGACCGGGCTAAGCCCGAAATCATCTCTTTCGCGAAAGCCCTGGCAAACGGCAAAATGGGATGTTATGAACGTATTTTTGGATTGGAGTTTGAAAATAAACCATCGATAAAGGTTGTGGGTGAAGTCAAACCATCGCAGTGAAATCGTTGAGCAGAATAAAAAGTTGAAGATAAAAAGATATGAATTATCATAAATAAAATAATAGACCGCAAAGGCCATGGCGATTCCCAGGAAAATACTGCAGATAAAATTTATCAGGAATAATGCCGCTCCCAGGATCAGGTTTTTCTTCCCCTCATGGGGTTGGGTCTTAAATGCTTCATATTTCCTGTAAAGGTTCCAGGTGGTAAATATTCCTAAGCTGCCAGCCAATGCGGGCAGGGGGAATGCAAAGAAAAGCAGGATAAAGAGGACTGAGGTCAGTTCGATCATAGACTGATTTTATATTATTATGGGGTCCCTTAAATAGTTTTATATTAGATAATTCTGAAACTTATAGCCCTTAAAAATAAAAGCCTATTCATTCGTGATTTTTAGAGGCCTCCTGGAGAGTGTATAATAAAGGCAATGAAATATCCTTCAGTTTTTAAAGCCTATAACCTTTATCAACGCTTTTACTGTCCTGGTTTATTTTATGCTGCCAAGAGTTCTTAAATACGTTTTTTTACTCGTTCTCTTCATCACCCCGGCGGTCATGGCTCAGGAGAAGATGGAGGTCATTCCTCTTAAGAATAGAATGGTGGAAGATGTGATCCCTATCATCCGCCCACTGTTGGGGCGTAATGAGTCCGTCACGGGAATGCGTCAGCAGCTCATTGTACGAGCTTCTCCCCAGAAATTGCTGGAGATTAAGGGGCTACTCGAAAAAATTGATGGCCAACTTAAAAATTTGCGCATTACTGTGAAGCAGGGCCTGCGGTCTCAATTGAGTGAGCGGGAAAGTGAGGTGAGTGGTGAAGTTCCCATCGGTGATTCGAGGCGGGTGATTATCAATCCGCGAGTAAAAAGTGGAGTGATTCTAGAAGACAAGCCGGGTAAAGGGACAGTGCGGGGGAGAATTTCTGCCAGCGAATCCTTTTTAGATGAAATGAATACGCAGGTCGTCACCACTCTGGAGGGAAATGCGGCAACAATTTATATTGGTCAGCAGGTGCCTTTCAAGGCAACTGAAAACTTCAGGACGGGAAACACTGTCACTCAATTTGAATCCACCCAATTTAGAGATGTACGGACCGGATTCAGAGTGCTACCTCATATTCGAGGAGATCAGGTTATTCTGGAAATTTCACCACAGCAATCCAGAATAACTAATGGAAAAATAGAAACAACGGGTCTTGATACCGTGATAAGAGGGCAGGTTGGCGATTGGATTGAGTTAGGGGGATTGAATCAGAATCGAGATGGGCAAGACTCGAAAATTGCCGGTAGAAATACGTCCAGACAGGTAGAAAAAAGGAGCGTATTTATAAAGGTGGAGGAGCGATAAATCTTGTTGTAACAACAGGTTGATTTCAACCGCTCTTTACATCAAAAAATAGAAAATGACTGCGGGAATAGAGGCTCCTGCTAAAGAGGCGACAATACTTTTGAATACAAACGAGTCCGTAGCACTTTCAGTGACGGGATATGCAACTTTAACCTTTTCCATGTTCGATTACCTTCCTGTAATAGAAGCAGAATTATCCTTCATTTATACTCCTTTACGGCAAGTTTTATGCCAAACTTTAACTACTGCGAGCAATTATTATAAGTCTTTTTAAATAATGTGATTAGACTGATCGACAACTTTTGCTGTGAGGCACTTGACTGACGAATAGGGTTAGCCCCTCGGCTTGTGTCAATATATTGTCTATTAATTTCAAATACATAAGGTGCCATGATTATAAATATATCGTGATGAGATTGAAGCCCACCTCATTGAAAGGAAATAGCCCATGAAGCAAAGGATTGGCGAAATTCTTGAGCCGGAGTCTAAAAGCGATTTCCTGAGTCGTGGTTTTAATGTTTTTATTATTTCCCTGATTGTTCTCAATATCTTTGCGGTTTCCGTAGAGACCATTCAGGATATTTCTGAACAGTATTCCGGGTCGCTCAAGGTCTTTGAGTGGTTTTCCATAGCGGTGTTTTCCCTTGAATATGTTTTGCGTGTTTGGACTTGCACGTTGAAGCCGGAATACAGCCGTCCGGTTATAGGGCGGATTCGATACATGCTCACGCCTGCCGCGATCATCGACCTGATGGTGGTGATTCCTTTTTATCTGCCATTCTTTTTTGATCTGGATTTGCGATTTCTTCGGGTGCTGCGTTTATTCCGACTTTTTACCTTGTTCAAAATGGCGCGGTATTCCCAATCCCTGCATCTTTTTAAAGCGGTATTGCGAGATACGAAACAGGAGCTACTCATCGTCTTGGCGGTAACAATGGGAATGCTGGTTTTCGCCTCAGGGGTTATTTATTTTATCGAGAATAAATCCCAACCAGAATCTTTTTCGAGCATTCCTGCGGCGATGTGGTGGGCTGTCTCTACCATGACGACGGTGGGTTATGGCGATGTTTATCCCATCACTACTCTGGGGAAAATTTTTGGTGGTTTTATTTCTATGCTGGGTTTGGGAACTTTTGGTTTGCCTGTTGGCATCATCGCATACGGTTTTGTTGAAGAACTGCAAAAACAGAAAAGTCGACCCTTACAGTGCCCTCATTGTGAGAAAAAATTCGATGCTCCGATTGAAAGAAGAAACTTGCCACGTTAAAGTATTGTGACCCGATCCTTTAACTATTACCTCAATAGTCTGGTTTGACGAGCAAGGAGTTATCTCGGCTTAATATGCCTCTGCGCGTTATAAGCTTTACGTAGGGATTGCTTTTCGATCTCGGGTAGATTTTGAAAACGCCCGAACTGTTTGCGAAGATAATTTTTTTCGTCTGGGGTTTTTTGTTTCCAGGCCTGGAGTTTTTGTTTGAAGATCTTTTTTTGTTCCAGACTCAATGCGTTCCAAGTTTTCGCCCCGTGGTTTAAGCGGTTTTGTTTTGCCGATGAAAATTCATTCCATTTACCCTGAAGGGGGGCCAGAATTTGTTTTTCTTCAGAGTCCATTGCCTCCCACTGCAGGCTGTTTTCCTGCCCCATGCCCGGGCTTACTGAAAATATCAGCACAGCCAGAAAAAAAACTATATCAATTGCTTTCTTTCTCACGCGCAATACTTTCTTCCTTCCATTTCTGGAGAAACTCCAGGTTTTCGTAAAATTCAAGCGGGTCATTGGCTAGCAGGATTTCCCAGTCCTCGTAAAATTCGTTGATAGGGGGTGCTGGGTTGGGTTTAATATAGACCAGTGAAATGAAAATCACTGCCGTCACGAATGCTATTATGGGCAGGGTGGCCCAGTCGGGGAAACGATTTTCTCCTTCCAGAGAGGATTCCATAGCCCGATGCCGTAGTTGCAGCAATTTTTCGCGGGTGTCGGCATCCAAATCGTCGATGCCCCCTTTCAACTGACGGCGGGCGAAATCCAGAGATTTTTGGGGATCGTCTTTATCGTTCATGGTGCTACCTTGGAACCGCATTGATCACCCTGCTTAAAACTTATCGGCAAGGCATTTTAAAGGTTTTTTAGAAAACCCATCCAGATGCTATGATGAGGCTGAACTTTTAAAGATATGTGTAGAATCTTTAATACTCATATTAACCGAAAATATGACTCGAAGCGTACCCAAAATGCCCAAAAAAAATGAAGATGAGAAGGTCGCATCCTTTTCTCTTTTGACGAATGATGACCTTCATCTTTTCAATGAGGGAAATCATTTTTGTCTTTATGAAAAGATGGGGGCCCACAGGGTTGAGGTGGATGGAGTGTCTGGGACTTATTTTTCGGTCTGGGCTCCCAACGCGGAACATGTCGATGTGGTGGGCGACTTCAATGGTTGGCAGAAGGGAAAACATCCCTTGCGCCCTAAACAAGAGTCTGGGATATGGGAGGGATTCTTTTCCGGAGTTGAGAAGGGCAATATCTATAAGTACTATATTCAATCCCGCAATAATGGATACCAGGTTGAGAAGGCCGACCCTTTTGCGCTGTTCTGCGAAACACCGCCTAAGAGCGGGAGCATTGTCTGGGATCTGGATTACTCCTGGAAGGATCAAGACTGGATGGGGCAGGGGCGCAAGAGACATAACTTGCATAATAGACCTGTTTCCATTTATGAAATGCATATTGGGTCCTGGATGCGTACGGAGGGTGATTCTCCACTCTCCTATCTTGAGTTGGCTCCGCTTTTAACGGAGTACCTCAGAGAGATGGAGTTCACTCATGTAGAGTTTCTTCCTGTTATGGAGCATCCCTATTATGCATCATGGGGTTACCAGTGTACGGGATATTTTGCCCCAACAAGTCGTTACGGAACGCCACAGGAGTTTATGTATCTTGTGGATCACCTCCACCAGAATAATATTGGGGTGATACTGGACTGGGTACCCTCCCATTTTGCTGTCGATGAATTTGCTTTGGGCTTGTTTGATGGCACCCATATCTATGAACATGCCGATGCGCGACAGGGTTTTCATCCAGACTGGGGATCGCATATTTTTAATTATGGCCGGAATGAGATAGCTAGTTTTCTTATCAGCAACGCGCTTTATTGGTTGGACGTGTTTCACATTGATGGCTTGAGGGTTGATGCCGTAGCGTCCATGCTCTATCTGGACTACTCAAGAAAAGAGGGGGAATGGATTCCCAATATTCATGGAGGTCGGGAAAACCTGGAGGCCATTGGTTTTTTGCGGAAATTTAATGAACAGGTCTATGACAAACATCCTCATGCCCAGACCATGGCTGAGGAGTCAACTGACTGGCCCATGGTTTCAAAACCCACTTATGTGGGTGGCCTGGGTTTCGGAATGAAGTGGGACATGGGCTGGATGCACGATACGCTGGAGTATATGAAAAAAGATCCTGTTCACAGGAAATTTCACCACGATCGCTTAACCTTCCGTATGTTGTATGCCTATCATGAAAATTTTATTTTACCCCTATCTCATGATGAAGTGGTTCACGGCAAGGGTTCCTTGATAGCTCGTATGCCGGGGGATGACTGGCAAAAATTTGCCAACTTGAGATTGTTATTCGGCAATATGTTTGCCCTGCCGGGGAAAAAACTTCTCTTCATGGGCGGAGAGTTTGGGCAGTGGGCAGAATGGAATCATGACAAGAGTCTTGACTGGCATCTCTTGCAATACCCAAACCATAAAGGACTGCAACTTTGGTTCAAAAGCCTCAACCATCTTTATAATAATGAGCCAGCTCTTTTTGAAAATGAGTTTTCTCCTGAAGGGTTTGAATGGATTGATTGCAGTGACTCTCAACAATGCGCTCTCATTTTAATGCGGAAGGGGATTGATCCTGTTGAAAAAATTATCGTGGCCTTAAACTTTACCCCGGTTCCAAGGTTTGATTATCGGGTTGGGGTTCCTTGCGAAGGAGCTTGGAAGGAAATTCTTAACAGCGATGCCGAAGAATTTGGCGGAGGAGGGGTCGGTAATCCACAGCCGGTGCAAAGCGTACCGATGAGCTGGCACGGGCAACCTTGTTCTATCAGTCTGGTTTTGCCTCCTCTTGCGGCTATCTTTTTAAAATGCTAATAATTAATATTTTATTTTCTATGGAAAATAAATAACAGATTCTGAATTTATGAGCAGATTTGTTTGTGTACACGGGCATTTTTATCAGCCCCCCAGGGAAAACCCATGGTTGAAGGCTATCACCTATCAGCACTCGGCATACCCTTTCCATGACTGGAATGAACGTATTAACGCCGAGTGTTATGCCCCCAACACCCAGGCTCGAATACTTGATGGAAAGGGCAACGTTTCCGAAATAGTTAATAATTATTCCAGAATGAGTTTTGACTTTGGTCCTACCTTATTAAGCTGGATGGAGTCTAAGGCTCCAGATACTTACCAGTTGGTTTTAGAAGCCGATAAAATTAGTCAAAAATTATTTTCAGGGCATGGTTCCGCGATAGCGCAATGCTACTCACATATGATCATGCCTTTGGCCAATTCGCGAGATAAATACACTCAGGTTTATTGGGGAATCCGGGATTTTGAATTTCGCTTTAAGCGTTTTCCTGAGGGAATGTGGCTCCCGGAAACGGCGGTGGATTTAGAAACTCTCCAGTTAATGGCTGACTTGGGAATTCGATTTACGATTTTAGCCCCTCATCAGGCCGGAAAACTATTAGTTCATGCAGAGGAGTCAGGACCGTTAGATATTTACCACCCTTATAAGGTAAGACTGCATGCGGGTAAAAGTATTGATATTTTTTTCTACAATGGGCTCTTGTCTCAATCCCTGGCGTTTGAAAATCTTTTGCGGGATGGAAAATCCTTTGCTGAAAAATTAATTCAGACTGACATGCGTGACGAGCCTCATTTGCTCAGTATAGCCACGGACGGAGAAACCTATGGACATCATCATAAGTTTGGCGATATGGCCTTGGCTTTTGCCCTGCGATATATTGATGACCAGGTAGATACGCAGTTGACCAATTATGCGGAATATTTAGAGAAATTTCCTCCTGAACAGGAGATTGAAATAAAAGAAAGGACTTCATGGAGTTGTGCGCATGGGGTCGCGCGCTGGAGTATTAATTGTGGATGCCACACGGGCGGTCATCCAGAGTGGAACCAGCATTGGAGAGCTCCTCTTAGGCACGCGCTGGATTGGTTGCAATGCAGAGTGGATTCTATTTATGCGGACCTCGGCACGAAATATTTTGAAGACCCCTGGGAGGCGAGGAACCGTTATATTTGTATTCTTTTGAGCCAGTGTGATAGAGATGTTTTTCTATCCGAGCAATCCCGAAGCGGTTTGAAAGAATCTGAGAAAGTTGTTGCTCACAATCTTTTGGAGCTTCAACGCCACTCCATGCTCATGTACACCAGTTGCGGGTGGTTTTTTAACGATATATCAGGGATCGAAACGGAACAGATTTTATTATACGCAGGAAGAGCCATTCAACTCGCTGAAGAACTTTCTGGGGTTTCGTTGGAGCCTGATTTTCTAAAGTTGCTGGAACTGGCGAAGAGTAATGTTCCTGAAAAGGGAAATGGTGCACAGATTTATCAAAACGTAGTTAAAATAGCCACGATCGACTTCCCGGTCTGAATCCATAGGTTCCTTAATTAAACACTAAGCTCATAAGTATATATATGTCGCATAATCATGAGTCTCGATGCAGTGGAATTCTTCTTCATATTACATCTCTGCCCTCAAAATATGGAGTGGGCGACTTTGGCCCCTCCGCATTTGAGTTTGTCGATTTGTTAAAACAAGCAGGCCAGGCCCTTTGGCAAATTCTTCCGATAAACCCTACGTCATTTGGTAATTCGCCTTATAGCTGCACCTCGGCATTTGCGATCAGTCCTTTGTTTGTTAGCCCCGAATTTATGATTCGTGATGGTTTTCTGGAAGAGAATGATTTGGAGATTGATCTCGAATGTTCTCCGCATCGTGTTCAATACACCTCTGTTTTAAATTTCAAGATAAGCCTTCTGGAAAAAAGTTACACTCGTTTTAGCAGACGTGTGGATAAAAATGAGTTCGAAAAATTTTGTTTTGCTAACACCTATTGGCTGGAAGATTTTTGTCTTTTTTCTGTGCTCAAAAAACATTTTGGTGGGCATTCATGGAGTAAGTGGCCGGAGGGTATAAAGATAAGAAATGCGGTCGAAAAATATGTTTCAAGGATGGGGGCACTTGTCGAACAGGAAAAGTATTTTCAGTTTGTTTTGTTTCGACAATGGACAGAATTGCAAGAGTATTGCCGCAATAAGGGGGTTCGTATTTTTGGCGATGTCGCTCTTTATGTCAACGAAGATAGTGCTGACGTATGGGCGCACCCGGAGTTTTTTAAGCTCGATCACAATATGAAACCTGTCGTCGTTGCGGGTGTTCCTCCCGACTACTTCAGTGAGACGGGACAACGATGGGGGAATCCTGTGTTTGACTGGGATGTTCTTCGCGAGAATGATTATCTCTGGTGGTTGGAGAGGATGAAACATAGTCTGAGACTATTTGATCTGGTGAGAATAGATCATTTTCGCGGTTTTCTGGCGGCCTGGGAGATACCTGCCAGTGATGCAACGGCTGAAAATGGCCGTTGGCAGGAATGTCCAGGGGTTGAATTCTTTTGTCGGCTATTAAAAGAATTTAAATCTATTCCTGTTGTCGCTGAAGACCTGGGTGTGATTACCGAGGATGTCAAAGACGCTATGATTCAGTTTGGGTTTCCCGGAATGAAAATTTTGCTCTTTGCTTTCGATGGTGACATTTCGCAAAACCCTTACGCCCTGGATAATCATGTGAAGAACTGTTTCCTGTATACCGGAACGCATGATTGTAATACAGTGCGTGGATGGTTTGAGGAAGAATTGAGCGATGAAGCGATGATGAACCTGGAAAATATTCTTGGAAAAAAGGTGGACTCACAAACAGTGGGTGAAGAAATGCTGGTTCTGGCAATGCGATCAATTGCCGATACGGTTATTTTTCCGTTGCAGGATGTGTTGGGGCTGGGTTCTGAAGCTCGCATGAACCGTCCAGGTATAGCTGAGAATAATTGGGAGTGGAGGTTGCTTCCGGGGCAATGGTCAGCTGGCGATGCGGAAAAACTTGCTGATATGACTAAAACCTATGGCAGAGGGTAAGTACTTAGCGTTGTGGGTTAACGGGCACGTTCCAAATGTTTTCTGCATATTCTTTGATAGAGCGGTCGCTGGAAAACTTTCCCATCCGCGATACATTGATGATTGCTTTTCGTGTCCATGCGTTGATATCTAAATAAGCATGGCCTATTTTTTCTTGGATGTCACAGAACGATTGAAAATCTGCCAGAACCATATAAGGATCACCCTGATCCAATAGACCTTCCAGAATGGGTTGAAAAAGATTGGGCTGTGGGCCGAAGAAAAAGCCTTTCCGAATCATATCCAGAACTTCTCGCAACTCCAGGTTCTGCTCATAAATTTCCCTGGGCTGATAACCGGATTGCTTTTTTTGCCTGACCTCATCGGCATTCAAGCCGAAGATGAAGATATTTTCCTCACCCACCTCCTCCATGATTTCAATGTTTGCTCCATCGAGTGTCCCCACGGTCAGTGCACCATTGAGAGACAGTTTCATGTTACCGGTTCCCGATGCTTCCATACCTGCGGTTGAAATTTGCACGGAAAGGTCTGCGGCGGGAATAATGTTTTCCGCAAGGGTCCCGGAGGAATTGGGCAAAAAAACAACCTTTAGTTTTTCCAGCAAACTTGGGTCGGTATTAATGGTCTCTGCGACATTATTGATGAACTTAATGATCAGCTTTGCCATGGCATAACCCGGAGCGGCTTTCCCGGAAAACATGACGGTTCTTGGTGTATTAAAGTTTTTTGGGTCTCTACGCACGCGGTTATAAAGTGCAATGGTGTGGAGAACACTTAAAACCTGCCTTTTATATTCATGAATCCGTTTGACCTGTGTTTCAAACAGAGAATTCGGATCAATTTCGAGGCTCAAAGTTTCCTGAATATATTTTGCTAGATGCTTTTTATTGGCGGTTTTTATTTTTTTCCAGCGGTCAATCAGTTGGGTGTCATTAATATGTTCTTGAAGGCTTTTTATATCTGACAGATTCCGAACCCATGAATCCCCAATATACTCTGTGATCAGGTTGGATAAGTCAGGATTACAGGCCTTCAACCAGCGACGTGGAGTGATGCCGTTGGTTTTATTGTTAAAGCGGTCGGGAAACATTTCATGGAAGTCGGAAAACACTTTTTCCTTGAGGATGCTGGAATGCAGTTTCGCTACCCCGTTGGTGGAATGACTACCAATAATGGAAAGGTTTGCCATGCGAATATACTTTGTATGGTTCTCTTCAATGAGAGACATTCTGGTCATTTTTTCCAGGTCACCCGGATAACGTTTCTGCACCTGATCCATGAAATCCTGGTTGATCTGGAAAATGATGTCGAGATGCCGGGGTAAAACCCGACTGAATAGCTCCAAGGACCATTTTTCCATCGCTTCGGGAAGAATGGTGTGGTTGGTGAATGCGAAGGTGTTGACCGTTATTTTCCAGGCTTTAGCCCAGGGCAATTTTTCAATATCAATTAAAATGCGCATTAACTCAGCAATGGATAGCGCGGGGTGAGTATCATTCAGTTGGATGGCAACTTTGTTGCTGAACTCGTCAAAGGTTGTATGCTGTTTTTTATATCGCCGGATAATATCGCTGAGTGAGGCAGAGACAAAAAAATATTCCTGCTTGAACCGGAGTTCTTTTCCTGATGGATTATGGTCCTGCGGATACAATACTTTGGAAATTATTTCGCTTTCATGTTTGTTTTGCACGGCTTGAAAATAATCACCGGCCTGAAAATAGTCCAGTTCCAACTCCCGGCTGGACCGGGCACTCCATAGGCGGAGATTGTTGACCGTATCATTTTTATAACCGGGGACAGGAATGTCGTAAGCCATGGCCATGACATCTTGAGTTTCGACCCATTTATGTTGTTTTTCGCCTTGCGCATTTTGGCTGGACTCCACATGACCGTAAAACTTGACGGGAAA
>JACKQG010000471.1_pt1 | contig 58645 bp, 45 predicted proteins | sample 8237621 | NCBI WGS metagenome assembly JACKQG01 (sample SAMN15677084, study PRJNA649215) | marine metagenome | biome: marine; feature: Black Sea; material: saline water; isolation source: suspended particulate matter (SPM) from the Black Sea western gyre | collected 2013-06-09/2013-06-10 | depth... | reverse complement strand
GCCGTATCGTGACAACCGATGGGCCTCTCGCGAGAGGCCCCAGGCGATCAGAACAAGCAATGCGCCGCAGTAGCCGTGATGGACTCGAATTCCGAATGTCAGCAGACCGATCGTTGATGCGGTATCGCGAGTCGATTCGAGCTGAAGCCCGAAACGGAGGATCACTGTTACGAGTTCAATCAGCAACGTCAAACCGAGAACTTGAACGACCGGATTCTCATAGCTCCGCCTTTGCTGCGTCATAGCGGTTACTCCGCTTCGCACTTACAATAGTTTGGTGAACAAACTCCTCGACCCGCCTGCCGCGCCGGCTCGACCGCAACTGTCTTCTAGTGCTGCCGCACTGTGGGGAACGATCTACGGCGCAGTTTCTGCAGTTGGTTATACAGCAACCAACATTTGCATGCGTAGCGTGACCGATTGTGATCCTGTCTGGGTAATGTGCATCAAGACGATTCCAACTGTCGTCGGCGTCGCGCCGTGGCTAATCGTTCGGTGGCGTCGCGGTGAGCGAGTCTTTCCGCCGTTGCCCGTCATTGCGACACTTGCTGCGGCGGGTTTGATAGGGCAGCTTGGCGGGAATGTGGCCTTCCAATGGTCGTTGGGAATCATCGGTATCGCACTGACCGTACCTTTGTGCATGGGCATGATAATTATTGCCGGTGCCGTACTTGGACGCGTCTTGCTACACGAATCGGTCAACACGCTGACGGTCGTTGCCCTCGCGATATTGCTCGCTGCGATTTGGATCTTGTCGGTTGGCGCACAAGACGCGAGCAATGCAATGGCGGAACTGGGAACAGTAAGCCCGTGGTTCGTGACAGCTGCCGTCACAGGCGGCTGTATCTCCGGGCTTTCCTACGCGATACTTGGTGTCGCGATTCGGAAAGCGGTCTTGGGCGTGTCGACGGTTTCTGCGACAACATTCTGTATCGCGATAGTTGGTCTGTTGTGCTTAACACCGCTAGCTGTCCATCGAATCGGAGTGACAGAGATGCTTCAGACCGATCGTGGCGACATCGCCATGATGGTCTTAGGTGGTGTGTTCAACTTGATTGCCTTCTTAGCTCTCACCCGCGCTTTGCAAATCACATCGCTCGTCCACGTTAACGCATTAAACGCGTCTCAAGTTGCGATGGCATCGGTGGCCGGAATCGTGTTGTTTCAAGAGCAGGCGTCGCCGGCATTGACACTCGGCGTGTGTTTGACGGTTGTCGGACTCTTGATCATGCCTCGACATAAGAGGGTCGGGGAGTAGCGAGCGACGAACGCTCTATCGACCGATCGCCCCGGCAAGAGAATTACGGGTTACGAAGCCGCTGAAACGCTCTTCGAGGCTAAGAAGCTCCGCCTCGAGACCATTTTCAAACGCCTCGAATGCGGTTGTTTTTGGCATTTCAAGCTCAAGCAACAACGCTGCCGTCGAACCAGAAGCTTGCGTTTGGGCCGGTTTTGATGTGCGGGCGTACATGACTCTGCTCCTAAGTTGAGATTGATGCAAGCTGTAGTAGCAATCATCGTGCCGCGGCGGATCGTTGACATCTCGAATGGCGTAAATCGTCTTAGCAACTAGGTTTGCTTCCGATCAACGATCACAATCGTTCAAGTCTATTGGGCAACATTGAACAGCTGATGCAACTTCGTTCACTTCCGACAACGTCGTGTCAAATTCCGTCAGAACGCAATTCGGCCACAGCAGAAAAAACTTGAAAATATTTCAAGCGTTCCCAAATAACGGCGATGTCCTGCCGAATTCCCCGTTGAGAACCGCAGGGTCGCGGCAAGCCTCGTATTGGAACAGTTACGAATCACGGCGTTAGATACATCACAGAAGTTGGAGGATCGAATGATGGTCAAGAAATCAGCAGTTGTGGCCGCCGGCGTGCTGCTCTTAGCAGGCTTGCTGTACGGTCGGAGTCATGTCTCGACAGCGGTTGGGATTGCTCACCAGACGTTCGAGGACAGCGTTCCGGTGACGTTCGAGTTAAAGAGGGCTCGCGAAGAGATTCGACGACTACAGCCCGAGATCGAACGCAACATGCACGCGATCGCGGAGGTCGAAGTCGAAGTCGCCAAGTTGGAGCGACAAGTTCTGAAGGCAGAAGATCGTTTGGCCAAAGACCGAGGCGATATCATTCGCTTGAAGGAAGATTTGGATTCGGGGTCGGAACAGTTTGTGTATGCGAATCGCAACTATACTGCGACACAAGTGAAGACGGATCTGACTCGGCGCTTTGACCAGTTCAAGACGCAGGAAGCAACAATCGTCAGCAAGAAGAAGCAATTGGCGGCCAAGCAACGAATGATGCTCGCCGCTCGCGACAAACTAGAAGGCATGCTGGCCGCAAAGAGTCAGCTGCAAGTTGATGTCGAGAACCTTGACGCGCGCTTGAAGATGGTCGAGGTCGCTCAAACGACTAGCGATTTCAACTTTGACGATAGCAAGCTAGCGCAGACGAAGGAGCTGGTCGACCAAGTGCGAACTCGTATCGAAGTCGCAGAGAAACTGGTCAACGCTGATCTCGAGTACTACGATCGCATTCCACTCGACGAGTCCGGTATCGACCGCGATATCACGGAAGAAGTGACGGACTACTTTGGAAATGGTCGTCCCGAGATCGAGTCTCTTGTCGACTCGCTTCGTTAGATCTGACAGGATCATTTCGCGAGGGTCTGAGTCACCTGCACTCAGGCCCTCTTTTCGGATTCGTCACGCTTTCTTTCGGTGTATCGAGATGTTTCAAACCTGGCGTCTAAAACTTCGAGAAGCGGAAGAAGCTTACAAGACTGGCGATCTTGCAAAGGCTTGTAAGATGCTGGTTGACGAAAGTCTGACGCAGTTTCTTCCAGGGCGGAGATTGGCCGCAAAAGTCACGACGAAGAAGGCCGAGCGAGCAATTCAATGTTCAAAATGCAGCGACTTTGATTCAGCTTGGGGAGAAATCGAAGAAGCAATCTCTTTGGGCGGCGAAACGACGGCAGTACAACGAGCCAAGGACAAGCTCGTCGAAGCTGCTGTTCACGACATCAGTACAGCGCTTCGAACTGGTGATGCGACCGCTGCTCTGACGGCAATCGAATCACTCGAAAAGCGAAAAGTTGCCATCGCGTCACTGATGCCGCTGAAACAGCTGGCTCAACGCATTCAATCAGCGGCAAACCTCGTCAAGCGAGGCAAGTTTGCAGAAGCCGAATCACAACTCGAAATCGCGATGCGGCTTCGTCCCGACTTTGCCGAGTTAGAGCAGGGTCGATCGGACTGCCTCGCGCGAGCTGAGAAATTCGGTAGTTTGACAGAACAGCTTCACCACGTCATGGCCGAAGAGAGTTGGTCGGAGGTCGTCCCAATCGCCGATCAGCTGCTGCAGCTTGCTCCCGAGTCGACATTGGCGAAAGAGGCTCGCAGGGCCGCTTGGGCAAAGGTCGGTGCCAAGTTTGTTGATTCGCGTCGAGTGCCTGGCAAGTTGTCCACCGAAAACGACCTTGGCGAAGTCAATGGTGACCGATTTTTGTTGTGGGTCGATGGCGTTGGTGGATACTTGGTGAGCTTGGCGAGCGAAATTGTGCTCGGACAAGCAGCGCCTGGAAATCGAGTCGACATACCAATCTTGGCGGACATTTCGCGTCGACATGCAAAGATTCGCCGCGACGGAGAGGGCTATACGATCGAGCCACTTCACGTTCTGCGGTTGAACGGCCAAGCGATTCAAACGAGAGCGATTCTGAGCGACGGCGACGAGATTGAGCTTGGCTCGGGCGTTCGCTTTCGTTTCCGACGACCGCACGCGTTAAGTGCGTCGGCACGTTTAGACGTCGTTAGCCGTCACCGGACACAGCCATATGCTGATAGCATCCTCCTGATGGCCGAATCGTGTGTACTGGGCCCGCGATGGCAAAACCACGTCGTTTGTCCGGAATGGGAGGCAGATGTTGTTTTGTACCGCCAGGATGACGAACTTTATTGCCGCGCAATGGATGCAATTGAAATCGATGGCGAATTATGTGACGGACGTGGCCGTTTGAACAGCAATTCGCACGTTGCAGGAAGCGATTTCTCCATGAGTCTGGAGGAACTGGACAGATGCACAACTCAGCCGCTACTTTAGAAGACTGCGGCCCTCAACTCGAACAACGGCACGCCGCAATGCCTAAAGAACTTATAAAGCCGGAAGGCGGAAGTATGAAGTTCGCCTATGCGACGGGAGCGCGACCTCTTGATGGGTACACCATCAAGCGAGGTATCGGCGTCGGCGGATTTGGTGAGGTCTACTTCGCGCTCAGCGATGCGGGCAAAGAGGTTGCCGTCAAACGCATCCAGCGAAACATGGACGTCGAAGTCCGTGGCGTGACGCAATGCATCAACCTAAAGCATTCGAACTTGGTATCGCTGTTCGATATCAAGTACGACGACGAAGGCCAAGCTTGGGTGGTGATGGAGTACGTAGCGGGCGACAGCCTAAAAGACGCGCTCGACCGCAATCCAAACGGGATGCCGATATCGGAAGTCTACGATTGGTTTCGAGGGATCGCTGGTGGCGTTGCATACCTTCATGACCAAGGCATCGTCCATCGGGATCTCAAGCCTGGCAACATTTTCATCGATGGCGACATCGTCAAGATCGGTGATTACGGTTTATCAAAATACATCTCGTGCAGCCGTCGCAGCGGGCAAACGGAAAGCGTTGGAACATTCCATTACATGGCTCCGGAGATCGGCAAAGGCGTCTATGGCAAAGAGATCGATGTCTATGCCCTCGGAATCATCCTCTTCGAGTTGCTTACGGGGCGGGTGCCTTTTGAAGGCGAGAGCAGTCAAGAAATCATCATGAAACATCTGACGGCGGATCCTGATCTTTCGCCGGCTCCAGAGGCTTTCCGCTCCGTCATAAATCGCGCGCTACTAAAAGATCCCGCCCAGCGTACCTCCTCCGTTGAGGAAATGCTTGCAGAAATCGAAATCGCTCTTGGGCTTGGCAAACCGCAAGCCGCCGACGCAAGTCCCAAGCCACCGGTGATCGCAACAGCCAATTCCGAATCAATCGCTCGCGTCGGATCGGCCATGTACATAGGTGATGAGTTTGAAAGCGACGGGATTTATCTTGGACCACTCCAGGAAACAGTTCCGGCAGAGGTTGTTAGTGAGTCGCCCTTCCTCGCGCCATCGAATGCTCAGCCACAATCCGAACCGATCGCGCGCGCCGTGCGTAACGGCTGGCACTACACGACGCGTTGGTGGCAGCACTCGCATCTGAATTCATCGGCAAAAGTGCTGCTACTGATTGGGGGAATCTGTCTCTTAGTTCTCAATGGCCAATGGTTGGTGCCGACCGGGATTTTGCTCGGAGCGATGTACTTGGTCTATTTCGGGCTACGATCGATCGTGTTGGCTCTAGACAAACCAAAGACGCCGTCGCACGTGAAATCCGAAGCATCTGCTTCCAGCTATCAGTCTACGACCTCGACGGCCAAGAATCGCCGGAGCTATCGTCGAAAGCACTGGAAGCGTGAAGCTAGGGATCGTATCGCGCGCAAACATAACGGTGAACGCGCGACGGAATTGTTCGGATCGCTAATAACCTCCGCGCTGGCAAGCCTAATTCTTTGCTTTGTGATGACACTTCTGATGCGAGGTGACGCGCTAGCTGACGTCTTTACGTGGACGCTATACGCCTGGTTCTCGCTGACGAGCATCGTTGGTGCGTGGGTGATGTTAGCGATGTCGAAGTTCTGGGAATCGGACGAAGGCGAACCGCTTCGGCGGCGGTTCGCGTTGCTGATGGCCGGGCTTGTCACTGGCATTGTCGCGTTCGGTACCAGCCAGTTTCTTGGCGTGCAAGTAACTGACGAACTTGTAGTCCAAACCCTGCCCGCAGTCACGCTACCTGCGAATTGGAGCTCCTCGGATGGTTCGTTGACGCTGCCCGCGTTCCTGATTTACTTCGGCGGGATCTTCGGAATCGCAAAGTGGTGGCTGCAAACCGACCCGTTACGTACGAGCCGTGTCAGCCTGTGGGCAACCGCAGGCTGTATCTTCTGGGCGTGGCTGATTCACGTGTTTTGGGCCTTTCCACAGCCGTGGGGCTTTATGTTCGCCGCATCCACATCAATCGCCGTTCAACTCGCCGCGCCATGGGTTCGTCCCTCGGAGCGAGCGGAAATCCGGGAACAAGTTGCTGAGGTCGCGTAGGAGAACGCTATGCTCGTGCTATTGGTGATCGTCATTCTTGCTGTTCTCGCGCTTTGGGCCTCCAATATGGAACGGAAGCCACCTGCGATACTCGTCGCTATGGGCGTGCTTAGCGTCATCCTTGGAGGACGTGCAGTTGCACTAGTAAGCGATTCCTACTCCGATGCGTACCTCAGTGTGACCTATGCCGACGAAGAGCAACCGGCGAACGAACAAGCGGTTACAGAAATCGAAGTAACAGATGTTCCCAACAACGAACTCATCCCAAAAACATCCGTTGCGAACGACGAGACCCCTTCGGTCGAGGCCACAGCCGAGGTACGTGAGCTAACCATAGAGCCGACACCGAGCTTTCGCTACCTTACCCTCCCGCGCCCCGATTGGGTCGAGACCGAAGCCTTAACCACTGAAGATTGCTACCAGATCTCGGTAGACTCCGGTTTACAAGTCCGCAAACGGACTGCACAACAGTCTCTGCGCGACGAAGTAAAAGCCAACGTCGATGGCTTCGTAAAGGATTATCTCGGATCGGAACTGGCTGCAACTCTGTCGGGCTATTCGATCGATGAGAGCCAACGCGGTGATACGCGAACGTTCACTTTACGGTTGGACAACAAACAATTTGAAATCGCCAACCAGCGATTCGATGAACAGGTCGAGTTTGATTACGGTGTTATGAATCAGTCACACGCGTTGGTGAAGATCGATAAGAACCTCCAGAATGCACTCGACGAACGATGGAGCAAAGTTCGTGCGACGTCGCGATTGTTCCAGACGGGGCTTGGTGCGGGAGCCGTCTTACTCCTGCTGGGGACGATGTTCAGTTACCTGAAGCTCGACACCGCGACGCGTGGGTATTACACGGGGCGCTTGCAGTTCGGAGCGGCTGCGGCGATACTGGCTGTTATCGCTGCCGGTGTGGTCTGCGCGAATTGGATTCCGTGGATGTAGGCAGTGCATCACGGACGTAGCGGGATTCGCAAGAATTCCTTAAACCGTGAATCCTGCTGCACCCAAGCTACCGCAACCCTCCGGCGTTTTAGCGTATGGCTTCTTCGGAAACGGATCAAATACTTGTCGAGCGAATCCGCAACAAGGATGACGACGCGTGGGGTGATTTAATTTCACGTTACGAGGGGCGTTTGTTAGCATTTGTCGAAAGTCGTATTGGGCGCCGCGCGGCCAGCGAAGACATTGTGCAAGAAGCCTTCATCGGATTCCTCCGCAGCTTACCGAACTTCGACGGTCGGCGCCCCCTGGAAAGCTATCTGTTCTCGATCTGCGCCTACAAGTTGACAGATCACATGCGACGCGAGGGGCGACGTCCAGCCTTACCGCTGTCGGCAGGCGGCGATTCAGGTGGCGAGTGGCAGCTCGCGTCGCCCGCTCGCGCGGCAAGCAGCATTGTTAGAAGTGGCGAACAAAAGGACTTGGAAGAAAAGGCGCTCGTCGAGGCACTTCGTGAACAACTTGACCGCTGGAAAGACCGCGGCGATTGGACGAAATTACGCTGCAACGAATTGTTATTTGTCCGTGGTTGGGCAAACAAAAAGGTTGCCGAGCACCTTGGCATTTCTGAGCAGCAAGTCGCAAACTTCAAGTTTGATTTCCTCACCAGAACTCGAACGTTGGTGGGGCGGCAAGGGCTGTCTGAAGACATATTCCCAGAACTCTACGACGATTAAACTGTGAGCCGCATACGCGTATGTCGCAAGAATTCACCGAGTCAGAATTAGAAGCGTACCTCGACGAAGCCCTCTCGCCTGACGAGATGGCGACCATCGAGTCGGAGTTGAGAGCCGATCCCGAATTGGGCGAACGGCTCGCGGTGATCAACGGCCGCCGGGATGCGGGCATTCATACGATCGGAGAAATCTGGCGTCGGCATCGGCTCAGTTGCCCAAATCGCGAACAACTCGGGAGTTATCTGCTCGAAGCACTTGATCAAGAGCAGTCGGCTTACTGCCGTTTCCATATCGAAGAAGTGGGCTGCCGATTCTGCAATGCGAATCTCCACGACCTTCGCATGCAGCAAGAAGAGGCCGACGATGTTGCTGCATCACGAAGGACGAAATACTTCCAGTCCAGTGCCGGCTATTTGCGCGGCAAATGAGCCGTATTCGCTGCGTGGCGTCCCAGCGACCGCACTTGACCTATACGGACTCGCCCGCAGGCATTGACTCTCCACCGATCCTTGGTTGCCGTAACAGAGACAGCCAACAGACGACGCACAGCGTAAATACGCATAGACTTACGATTTGCGAAATCGTGAAGGCTGTCCCCAACTGACCTGCTTCGTCGGTCCGAATCGCTTCGAGCAAGAAACGAGTCACGGAATAGAGGCCGAAAAGTAACAGCAGTATATCGCCGTGCCGACGCCGAAATGGATAAGCAAACCAGAGAACAAGGCAAATGAGAGCGGCATTAATCGAGCTGTATATCTGAGTTGGATGAACGGGAAGGCTTCTTGGTGGCAGCGCATCAATTGTCCATGCAACATTGTCTTCGTTGATGGTAATTCTTGGCGGACCCGCGAGGAGAATCTTCTGCACGGACGTGAGACTCTTTACTTCGACACCGTTCAAACGATGGATCTTAGTTCCCGCACGCAACCCCGCCGCTTCGGCAGCAGTGCCCGACTCGACGTCAACGACAACGACCTTCTGCCTCTCGTCTTCCGCAACGCGAAATCCATGTAGCTCTCCGATCGCCAGCTGGTGTGCGTAGGGCGAACTGTATTGACGCAACTCGACGGCTGCGTACTTCGGAAAGGTTATCGCGAGTGGCCCGCTCTCGCATACTCCGCCGTAACAGCATCCGTTCATTAAACAGCCGATGCGACCCAATGCGGAACCAATTATCATACCGGGGGCGATCACGTCGCCAAGCTCCAGCATTCGGATCTGATGCCGGCGCGAGAAAAAATAAAGTCCGATAACGCCTCCGATGATGGAGCCGTAGACGACGAGTCCGCCTTCGGTAAACTTCAAAATCGCTCCCGCGGTTGCAATCAGCGTTTCCCGCTCAAACTCGTCCCACTTTTGAATCACGTAGAACAACCGCGCCCCGGCGATAGCGATGACAAACATCCAAAACGCAAGCGAATAAATCAACTCGGGCTCCAGCCGAATCTGTTTCGCTCGGTGAATGCTGAGCGACATCCCAGCCATGATCCCGGCTACGACGAACATCCCGTAGCCCCGAATTGGCACACCCAGCGGCTCCAACCCCGGCGGGCGAACTTCAAGCATTGGGAGCAATGCGTATAAAGCGATCGAGAAGACCGCCATCAGCGGCAGGTAGCCCGCGACTTCCGATGTCCATCCGTGGCGTCGGGTCAAGACGAATAGAAAAACGACGCTAATTGCCAGCCAAATCCCAAGAGCCCATCCCATCCCGAAAACAGGAACGCCGAACATCTCGTGCGGAATGTATAAGAGAGTCTGGCGCATCCGAAAGATCTCGGCCTTATTCGGCAGCAAGTAAAGTGTTGTCGATCAACCGTGTCCGTCCAACGTACGCCGCGATTAAGGCAACCGCGGGCCGATCGATCTGGTCAATTCGTTGGAGCGTATTCGCATCGGCAACTTCGGCATAATCAATCTTCGTGATCTTTGCTTTGCGAAGAATTTCGCTCATATATTCAGCGAGAGTCGAGCTGGACGTCGCCCCATCGTCAAAGCATCGCTTTGCCTCAGCTAACGCATCGGATAATGCAACCGCTCGCTCGCGCTCGTCAGGAGTTAGGTATCGATTTCTGGAACTCATGGCAAGCCCATCCGGCTCACGGACGATCGGGCACGCTTGAATTTCGACCGGTACGTTCAAGTCTTTCACCATTTGGCGAATGACTTGGAACTGTTGGAAATCTTTTTGCCCAAAAAAGGCGACGTCCGCCGGTAGCAAGTTGAGCAACTTCAACACGATCGTCGCCACGCCACGAAAGTGTTCGGGGCGAAACTGTCCCTCGAACGGATCGGCAACCGCTGGTGGCAGCACGTAAGTCGAGAAACCATTGGGATAAAGCTCGTCCTGACTCGGCAGGAATATCAAGTCGACACCAAGATCCCGCAGTGCTTCCAAATCTTCGTCGATCGTGCGCGGGTACTTGCTAAGGTCCTCGGTCTGGCCGAACTGTGCTGGATTCACAAAAATCGTCACTGCAACCGATTCGCAAGTTCGCCGAGCGGCTCGTACCAAACTTAAATGCCCTTCGTGCAGTGCCCCCATTGTCGGGACAAGGCCAATGCGTTTACGGCCCTCTCTCGCTGCTCGAATAAAGCTTCGAGCCTCACGTTCTGTACTCGCAATCTTAGTTATTTCTTCAGGCATATTGTAAATCGTTGCTACATTGCGAGGATCGCTGCCGCAACTTCTTCTTCGTTCCAGGAGGGGGCTGTCGCGTTCAATCGCAGTGTGGGCGTTCCGTCGGTTTCAACGAGCTGCTGCTGGAGGTTATGTTGAACGGCGAGTAATCTACCCGCCCGTTCGCCGCGAGTTTCTTCACTTATGGACGTTTCGATCAGGACGACCAACTTCGGTGATATAACTTGCGAATGGCATGCCGCCCAGGCTTCCTCGAATTGGCGGTAACCAATTGGCAGCAACTCTTTCGCGTACGCCAGAGATTGACCTAACCAGAAGTCACTTATTGAATAGGACGCTGAACTGAACGATATATTCCGAAGCAGAGCGCATCGAGCGTTTAGTAATTCTAGCTCTAGCGCTTGAGATGGACTAGCGTCATCGGGACTACACGAGTCACCTCCTTGCTCGCCGAGAATTGGCTTTGCACTGACTCGCTTCGACAAGGCGCTCACGAGATCGGCCTTCCCGACTCCCGGCAATCCGGTAATGGCGACATAATTCGGTGCTCGCTCAAGGTGCTGTAGCAACTGTTCGATGCTCCGACCTAACACGGGGTGCAACATTTTTGGCGCGACCTCTGCAGCCGGGGCGAGCACAAACCGCCGGAACGCAAGGCGTGGATGTGGCAAAATAATCTGCTCATCGTCGATCACAACGTCGCCATACAAAAGCAAGTCGAGATCCAACGAGCGTGCCCCCCATCGGACACCTCTCTTCCGCCCCGCGCGCAATTCCACTGCGTGCAACAAACTCAAAACTTCCGTCGGCGGAAGCGAAGTTTCCACAAGGGCTGCTGCATTGACAAATTCACTTTGCCCTGGAGGCCCCCCAACCGGTTGAGTGATGTGATAATTGCTGGTCGAGTGGAGCTGGAGCGCCGGGTGTTCGCGAAGTTCTGCAAGCGCCGACTCGATGACATACGAACGGTCACCGATATTCGAGCCGATGCTGATCAAGCACTCTGCCACGTTCGTACTCAAAAAATCAGGAATTCATTACGAAAAAGCGGCGACGAGGAATTCCGATTTCCACGTCGCCGCTATTGTGAGCCTAACGCGCTCCGTGCGTAGTCGACTCGAAGAAACTCGGGGAGGACTTCCAAACCACGGCCAAGGCCGCCGGCTGTCGTTCCATTCGGGCACCGCCCCCCGCGTTATTCATCTAGCTATTTAAGGCTGCTTCTCGACCTGTATTACTTCGATAACTCGGAGCATCGCGAGACACAGCGCAACACAGCTAGCGTACGCGACGAGCGCAGCGAACACCGATGCGTTTTAATCTTATCGCCACCGATTCAGCAGTTTCGGTCGCATATCGCCAGGTAACAACTCGTACAAGGCAGAGAGAATCGCGAAGTTCCGTTTAACATCAAGAGACCACATTGTCGGGACTAGAGGCAACTTGTCAAGCAACTCAACGACGACTTTTTTTCTCGCCGTAAAGTTTTGTCATCGAAGCCATTTTGCTCTTGCAATCTGATCGTGATTGGCGCAACTCCGTTGACTCCGATTCATCGCTTGAACTCCGTTAGGGAAGCCGTCGGTTCGATTCACCGTCTGGTTATTCCGATTGTGCTATCGCTGGTTCGCAGGAACATGCGACGTATCTCCGCGACTCCTTGAACCGACGGCCTTGTACAACGTAGTATGGAATGCACGCTTGATCCCCTTCGCAATTCGCCGAGTACGGACTCTCTTCATGGACTCTTTTTCTCCTGACGATGAAGCTGTTTCCGAGACGCTGCGCGATGTCGTGTTACGTCTCGCTGACGAACTGCAGTCCCACGATGTGGAAGGCATTTCCAGCGATCGCGTTGAGTTGCTAGAGCGACTGGTCGGACGCGACGCTTGTCGACGTTTGGGAATTTATGCATTGCCAGCCGACTTTGTTTTATCGGTGGTCATACCCGTCTACAACGAAGCCCAGACACTCGAAGACGTCATCGCACGCGTGCGCGAAACACACCTGCCGATGGAGTTAATTTGCGTTGACGACGGAAGCACAGATGGGACACGAGAAGTTCTTGAGCGGTTGGCGTTGGAACAAGACCTGAAAGCTGTTTTCCACGACAAGAACCAGGGCAAGGGAGCCGCGCTACGTACCGGATTCATTGAGGCGACTGGTGACATTGTCGTCGTGCAAGACGCAGACATGGAGTACGATCCCCAAGACCTTAGGCTATTGCTGCAACCGATACTCGAAAACAGCGCGGATGTGGTCTATGGCAGTCGCTTTAGCGGTCCCGACCGGGCCGTTTCGCCACTGTGGCATCTCGCTGCGAACAAACTGATCACGAACTTATTCAACGTGTTTCACGGCTATCGCTTCACCGACGTGGAAACCTGCTACAAACTCTTCCGCCGCGAGTTGATTCAAGGCGTCGCACCTAAGCTACGAGAAAAGCGATTTGGCATCGAGCTTGAGATGACAGCCCGCTTACTGAAGGACCGAGACATTCGGTTCCACGAACGACCGATTCGATACGCGCGGCGTTCTTATGCCGAAGGAAAGAAGATCGGTTGGCGCGACGGGCTCTGGGCGCTTTGGTGTATTTTGCGTTACTAGATCGTAACGCAGCGACCCGCGCGACGGTTTTCGCTAGCAGCGTCGATCTTGACCTTCATGCCGTTGCCGACTAAAGTCCGCAGCCCGAACTTAGGTTTGGATGTACGATTCTCATCTTGCCCCGGCAATTCCCCTTCGACAAAACGGAGCGACACGATGTCGCATTCCCATGCGGTTCAGCAGCGACTCACTTGGTTGTCTCTCGTCATCTTTTGCGTGAATGGTTGCAGCTCGCCATTGTTCCTTGCGCAAAGCCCAGATGTCGGTGAGTTTGAAAAACTGGTCGAAGAGGAAGCCCAAACGAAATTCGTCGGCGATCTGGCGACTCCTTGGGGAGACCACTGGTTGAAGATCGAAGGAGTTGCCCTCGTGACCCAGTTAAGCGGTACCGGGAGCAATCCGCCTCCGTCGCCGATTCTGGACCAACTCAAAAAAGAAATGCAAACGCACGAGGTTCGTGGTAGGCGTGAGGCGTTAGCGTCGAGCGACACGGCGATGGTAATGGTCGGCGGCTACATTGCACCGGGTGCTCAGAAGGGCGACACGTTCGATCTCAAAGTGAGTATTCCGCCGCGTTCTCGGACCGACTCGTTACTGGGTGGTTGGGTGATGCCTTCTCGACTACGTCAAGTCATGATCATCGACAGTTCTCTTCATTCGGGAAACGTCGCTGGAATTGGGCAGGGCGAAGTCCTTGTCGATTCTTTATTCGCTACGTCCGAGGATGAAGTCGAACAAAAGCGCGGACGTGTCATCGGTGGTGGCGTTGTCATGCAGCCTCGCCAGTTCGGCTTGGCGATATTTGACGAACACAGTTCCGTTCGCACTAGCGCAATGATTGGTGCCGCGATCAACGAACGTTTTCACCACTTTGACCGTGGCGAGCAAGCCGGCGTCGCGAAACCATTGCGAGACAATCAAGTCGAGCTGGCGATGCATCACCGATACAAACACAACTTCGACCGCTATAAGTACGTGCTTCTCAATATTGCAGTTGGCGAGACTCCAGCAGAGCGTTCGGAACGTTTGTTAAAACTCGATCGAATGTTGTACGAACCGCTTACCGCTCAGCGCGCCGCGATTCGTCTCGAAGCAATCGGCCATGACGCCGTTCCGATTCTGCGGAAGGGCGCTGTTTCCTCTGATCCGGAGGTGCGTTTCTATGCGGCGGAATCCTTGGCGTATTTAGACGAACCCTCCGCGTCCGAACCTTTGTACGAAGCAGCCCGCGTCGAGAGGGCATTTCGATGGAGAGCGATGACTGCACTCGCGGCAATGGAACATGTCGGTGCCCAAGATGCACTCATCAAACTACTGGATTCGCAAAGTGCCGAGACTCGCTATGGCGCGTTCCGAGCGCTTCGAGCAAGCGACTCCAGCGATCCTCTTGTCCACGGTAAAGTGCTCGGAAGGAGTTTCGGCTACCACAAGATCAGCAGCAAAGCCGATCCGGTGATCCACTTCTCCAAATCGAAACGACCAGAGATCGTTGTATTCGGCCAAGGGCAACACATCGACCCGCCCGCATTCCTGTTCGCGGGCAAGGAGATCATGATCAAAGCGGTCGATCAGGGGAAACTGAAAGTCAGCTCGTTCAAGCCCGGCAAAGAAACGGCCAGCGTTTTCTGTTCGCCCACGGTTGACGACCTAGTCAATTCGATTGTTGAGTTGGGGGGAGGCTATCAGGAAGTATTGACAGCAATTCAAAGTGCAAAGCGCGGCGGTTATCTGGATGCAAGAGTCGAAGTTGGAGCACTTCCATCACCAACTCGTTCGTATCAGCGACAGGAAGAAGCGACTGGATCTGAAAACCGCTATCACGTCACAAACCAGATTCCGGCGATGTTCGAAGATCGGCTGGATGACGAAAGTTCGGATCAAGCCTCCGATGACCTGCTCGATGCACCAAATATCGACGCTCCGGAGAGGACGGACGAGGGTTGGTTTGCTAGAATGAAAGGCTGGTTCTAGCGGAGAGCGAAGAGCTAAGGGTGGAGAGCCAGAACGAACCAGGCCGTTCGTGTGATGCTTCTCAGCTTTTGGCCCTCCGCCCTCTACCCTTATCCCGCCTGTCTCCCCGACGATTTCATCCATGCTCAAAGCTCTCGAACTCATCGGCTTTAAGAGCTTCGCCGACAAGACTCGCTTTGAGTTTCCGCCGGGCATCACGGTCGTTGTCGGCCCCAACGGATCAGGCAAATCGAATATCGTCGATGCCATGAAATGGGTGCTCGGCGCTCAAAGTGCCAAGGCACTTCGTGGCAATGACATGTCGGACGTGATCTTCAAGGGCTCGTCCGAGGGCGGGCGGAAGATGCTCAATGCCGCCGAAGCCACCATAATCTTCGATAACAGCGAAAAACGCTTGCCGATCGACGACGAAGAAGTTCACGTCTCGCGTCGCGTCTATCGGAGCGGTGAGAGCGAGTATCTGATTAACGGGCAACCTTGTCGACTGAAGGACATCCGCGATTTATTCCGTGGAACAGGCGTCGGAACAGACGCGTACAGCCTGATCGAACAGGGCAAAGTCGAGCGAATGTTGCAGGCTTCGGCGAAAGATCGCCGCGCGATGTTTGAAGAAGCAGCCGGCATTAGCCGTTTTAAGGCCAAAAAGGTCGAGGCGCAGCGCCGACTGGGACGCGTCGATCAGAATCTGCTCCGTTTGTCAGACATCGTCGAAGAAGTCGAGAGCCGGTTGCGTAGTATGCGAGCACAGGCATCAAAGGCTCGCCGATATCGTGAGTACTCAGGACGCTTGCAACAACTGCGAACGCAAGTTGGTCTGACGGATTGGTGGCGGTTGTCGCGCGAAGTCCAGCAGATCGAAGCGGAGCAACAACGATTGCGAGATAATTCTGCGGCCGCGGTCGCAGAATTGGAGGCCCTCGAAGCTCATTCGCTCGAGCAGGAAGTTGAAATCACGAACGCGGTCGAGATGACCCGTGTCAGCGAGAATCATCTGGCTCGCAATCGCGAGCAGATCGTCGTCCGCGAGTCGTCCGCCGAGCAATCCCGATCGGCGTTGCTCGAATTCGAAGGCATCGCAGCCCGACACCGTCGACAACTCGCGGCCATGACCGGACGCGTGGGTGACCTACACGCTCGACTTCGGCAAACAACCGAGGGATTGCGCGAAGCACAAGATTCCTATGATCAAGTTCAAGGTCGTGTGACGAGCCAGGAACGAGCATTGGTGGAAGCCACGACACAGCTCGAGGCGTTGCGATCGAATCGCGAGCTGCGACGAATCGAGCATGCTGACGGCATGAAAAGCGTTTCGATGCTCGGCAGTCGGATCGGGAGTAGGGAGTCGCAGCTAGAATCGCTCCGAATCGTCGAAGAGCGGGCCCAGCAGCGCTTGCAGGAGCTCGGAGCTGTTGCGAGATCGTGTTCCGAAGAATTGCAAGCAGCAACGACAGCCGACGAGAAGCTCGCACAACAGACGACGACAAAACGATCAGCGTTGGAAACGGCACGCACCAACCTAGCTTCGCTCCGCGATACATTCGCCGCCAAGCAGAACGAGCTGCACGAGCTGCAACATCGCCAGAGTACGGTTCGCGAACGTGCGTTAGTCTTGGAGGAGTTAGAAGAGAGTCGCGAGGGACTCGACGCAGGAGTTCGCGACGTGCTGGTTGCCGCAGGAGATTCCGCCACAGGGCCGCTCGCGGATATTCAAGGTCTCGTCGCCGACGTACTTCAAGTGTCCGTCGAAGTCGCGCCGCTGGTGGATGTTGCACTGGGCGAACGGGCTCAACATCTCATCGTGTTTGGTGATTCGCTGCTCGAAGAGATGCTGAGCGGGCGTTATCGACCGGCCGGTCGAGTTGGTTTTATGCAACTAGAGGCCACACTCGATGATCGTCAACGACCCAATCTGACCGGCCGACCTGGTGTGATCGGTCGCGCCGATCAATTAGTCACATGTAGCTCTCATTTTATTCCCATCAAACAGCGACTGCTTGGCGACACGTGGTTTGTTGAGTCGTTGTCCATTGCCCTGGCGCTCAGTACGACCGCCGGCCGCGGATGTCGATTCGTAACCAGCCAGGGAGAGTTGGTCGAACCCGACGGCGCGATTATTATCGGTCCCAAGCTCTCAGCGATGGGACTCGTTTCGCGACGCAGCGAACTACGAGACCTGCACGAGCAGGTCGAATCGTTGCGATCACGGCTTGAGGATGCGGTGGATGAAGTCGCTCTGCTTACCGAGAACGTCAAGTCTCAAGAGGGGGCGGTCACGCAACTCGATGCAGAGTTCGGGCAAGTCAATGAGTTGTTTGTCGAAGCACAAGCTCAAACGCGATCGCTTCGAGAACGGTTGGAGAACTTGAACCGTGAGCAGGCGGCGTTGACGGATGAGGCCGCTACTTCGCGTAGCGAAAGAGAATCGCTCGCCGCGGATTTGGAAACCGATCGTATCGAGTTAGTGAAGTTGGAGGACATTGTCTCGGTGGCGGAGGCCGCTTTTCGATCGGTCGAGAACCGCTTGAATGAACTGGAGCGAAAACGGGACACACATGCCAGCGAAGCGACGGCGGCGAAAGTAGACCTTGCCAAGAGCGAGCAGCGTTTGGAAAGTCTGCAAGCTCGCATGACTCAGTTCGAGGAGGATCGCCGTGAGCGAACGCGAGCCATCGATGAATCGCGAAGCCAACTGGCAGAAAGTTCGCGGCGTTTTCTCGATACTCAAAGTGAGATTCTGCGAACGACTTCGGAATTGGCCGAACTTTACCTCCACAAAGAATTGATTGAAGCTGAGATTGCCGCGAGAACAAGTGAACGGGAGCGGCTGCAGCTCGAAAAACGAGAGCTTGCTTCTTCCTTACAGGAATTACGGCGTAGAAGCCAAAAGCTCGAGGAGCAGCTACACAAGAAAGATCTTGCCTTAGGTGACTTGCAACACGAACTCCGAACGCTCGCGGACCGCATTCGCGATGATTACGGCATCGAACTCGCCGACGTCGGCAACGAACCAACGGACGAGGAACAGCAGGAACGTGAAGAAGTTGAGGCCGAAATTGGCGAATTGCGCCGCAAGCTTAACAACATCGGTGCAGTGAACATGGAGGCGTTGAACGAGCTAGATGATTTAGAGACTCGATTCGCGTCGCTGTCGGGCCAATACAACGATCTCGTTTCCGCCAAGGAATCGCTCGAACGGATTATTCAAAAGATTGATGCCGATAGCCGACGGCTGTTCGAGGAGACGCTCGAAGCCATTCGCCAAAACTTCCAGGTGCTTTATCGAAAGGCATTTGGCGGCGGGCGGGCGGATCTTGTCTTGGAGGAGGGCGTCGATCCTCTGGAAGCCGGTGTCGACATCATCGCGACCCCGCCTGGCAAGCCTTCGTTCAACAACTCGTTGTTGAGCGGCGGCGAGAAGGCGCTCACCGCAGTCGCTTTGCTGCTGGCGATCTTTCAATATCGACCTTCGCCGTTCTGTGTGTTGGATGAAGTCGACGCTCCATTCGACGAGGCCAATATCGGTCGCTTCGTTGACGTGCTGCGAGGATTCTTGGACTGGACCAAATTCATCATCGTGACGCACTCGAAGAAGACGATGACGGCCGCCACGACGCTCTACGGTGTCACGATGCAAGAGTCGGGCGTTTCGCGGCGAGTCTCCGTTCGCTTCGAAGACGTTAGCAACGACGGCCACATCAGCAAGGAAGCCGTTGACCGCGACGACAAGAAGAAGTCTTCCGACGACTCGAATCGCGGCGTGGCTTGAAAAGCGGCACTCGAAATCGCAAGAGCTTGTCTTTCCTTGATTTATGGCGATGCAGTAAGCCACTCTGCTGCGACGGATGAATTCGGCAATGCGGCTATGAAGAGCGGAGAAAAAAAAGGTCAGCGACCTATCGCTCTGGATTCTTAAGCGTGACTTGCGGTTCATTCGCCATCACGAACGCATCCGCGCGCTTTGCGAGGAACTTCTTCACTTCCTTGGCCTTGCCGTCTTGGAACTTCAGGTGATCTTTGGCGACCGGCAAGTTGGAGAACACGGCCCAAATATGCGTTTGCCCTTTCTCAGCTTTGCCGATGAAGAACATGTTCGCTTGGTTCGTGTCGTCTTGGCCCGGAATCGAGAGCAGATACAGTTCAGACTTCGAATTTGGAATCTTCGACAGTAAAAAGTGGAGTTGAACTTTCTTATCCGGCAGCGAATACGAGAAATGCAAATCCTCGTCCTTCTCCGTGACGCGTACGCTTTCGGGCTTCGCGTTGCCGGGCCATTCTTCGACGTGATACACGCCAATGAAAGGCTTTATCGATGCTTTGGTTACAACGGTCTCCTTATAGACGACCAGTTCGTCGGTTACGCAGCCAGCAACGAACAACAGGCAGAAGGCGGCGGTTGTGCGTCTTGCGAGAGCTACCATTGTTTTCTCCTTTAGAGTCAATTTGGGTGATTGATCGAGTGTGGCGAACCGTAGTCTTGCGGCCTCGAAACGCGAAATCAAGTAAGTCGAGGAAACTAAACAGGACTTCGGCTATAAGGTCTTCGCAGTCGCCCTGCCGAGTCCTTGCAACAGCGTGCCATTGAGCAGTAGTGTCTCCAGGGACATCGAGGAGAGGTCGCCACGGGTTCTTCTGCTCATGATGGTTGGTTGTAGCTCGACGGCACAAGGAGGAATTCGCAAAGGCAAGCGACGTTCTTGCCAAGGCGATCGCACTTGGTGCGCAAAATGAAGAGCGTCAGAAATGCTCGATGACTCGGCGTGAAGTCGCGATTCAAATAGAGCCTGCAATGCTACAATACCTCCGTGCCCAGTTTTGAATCTGCTTTGAGACTGGTACGCTCTGCATCGTCGGGGGATGGCAAATTGCGGCGGGGAGAAAGACATGCGGTGGAAACCTCGGTTTACACTCAGGGTGCTGTTGCTGTTAGTTACGATTGCAGCCGTCGCGACATTCGTTGCGCTGAACGGTCAAAGGTGGCACCAAGAATATTTGGATTGGACTGCAACTCGGGCGGTTCAAGCGAGGGCGGAAAGAGTCTTTCGCGAGGAGACAGGGGCACAACCGCCGAACGAACTCGTCCACATTTTGGGAAGCGGCGATCTTTCGCATTGGGATCGCGTGTATGACATCGGTTTGACGGCGGATCAGATGATCTCGTGTGGTCTCGACAAAGCAGTCCGCTGTTGGTCGACGGAGACCGGCGAATCGCTGCAAGTGATCAGCGATATCAGAGGTTACATCGCTGCCAAGTCCACCTTGCTCGTCACCATCGACGATGAACAGCAAGCTCGGGTGTACGATACCGGCTCTTCGCCATTGAAGCTGCAACGCCAATTCTCAGTCGCCGCAGAATCCCCGATTCGCAAAGTGCTAACTTCTGTGATCAGCAGCACATTGGGTGTGGTCTACGATGACCAGCCCAATGACATTCAGTTTTTCGATTTGGAGAGCGGAACGCGAATGAGCCTGCTCCATTTCGACCAAGAAGCCGCCGAAATGTGCATTGGGTTCCGTGAGGACGGTGCGATGCTGGTCGTCTACAACGACCGATTCTTGCTGATCGATTCCGAAAGCGGTGAAGTGGTCAGCGAGTGGAAACACGATCCCAGGTTGCTCGCAGGTCGCGGGTTTAGGTATGCCGTTAGGCTAAAACCTCCTCAGTGGTTAGTCATCCGTGCGGGCACCAGCATTGTATGGAACGAAGAAACGAACGATTGGAATGAGATGCACCTGAGTATAGGCGGCACTCCGGACCTGGCGATTCCAGGAGGCTCGGACCAAGCCTGGGTTGCAAATTCGGGCAATATGTTGCGTTTCGGAATAAGCCGAGGCGAGCCATCACAGGAGATTGTGCGGACCACTCCCGTCATGCCTGTAAGGTGCATGGCCCTCCGAAGATATGTAGGTGGAGGACAGATCTTTACTCAGCGAGCGATTGGTTACGAAACAGGACAGGTCGGTTTGCTTGATGAGTATGGACGGCTCCGCTTGCCGGACATAGCGACCGATCACATCACAGCAGTCGGATGGAGCTACGAGGGTGATCTGCTGGTGGCAGGCACGTCAGGAGGAGAAGTCATCATCATTCGCACGGGAAGTTGGTTGGAACTTCAGAGGTTTCGTGCACACGGCGGGTCGGTGGAGTACGTGGAGTTCAGTCCAGACAGTAGAGCATTGATGTCTGAGGAGAAACATGAGATCGCCGTCTTCGACTGGCGATCTGCAAAGCCCTTCGTCCGCAAATCGCGGCAAGGCTCGCCCAGTCGAGACGCAACCCTGTCGTCGGGCGAAGGACGGATGTTGGCTTTTGTGTTGAACGAGGGTTGGACACTGACTGAATACGCCAGCAATACGTTGGTAGCCAAGAGCGAACGCAGGGCACCGAGACCGCAGCCTTTCTCGCCTCAGGGTCCGAGTTGGTCTAAGAGTGAACAGTGTTTTGTGTTTTTCACGAAAGAAGGATTCTGCAAATTGAAACTCACCGGGCAAGGTTCCGCGATGGGCCCGACTTTGGAGATCGCGGAGGAACCGAACTCGAGTCTTCGGAATTCGCGTGTTTTCTCGATCCAGGACTCTCTTGTTCTCCTTAGAGAGTATGCGGATGGGCATTCGCGGCTGAAGATATGGAACTGGCAGACGTCCGACGAGAAACGCATCGAGCTTGACCCAATTCGCGGGGCACCATCGGCCGCGTTCGCACCATCGGGACGGCACGTTGCCGCAGTACTTGGCAGAAACCTCGTCTTATACTCCGACGAAGGTGAAGTGCTGTCTCGTTTGCAAATTGGCCCGGCCCAAATGGTTGCCTCAGCGATTGAATTCAGTCCAGACGGACGATACATCGCGATCGTCAATGGCAATGGAACGTGCTACCTCTTAAAGAACCCAGTGCGGTAGGCCAACATTATTTCCGGCGACAGGTTACGAACAAACGGCTGCCAATGAATAGACGACAGCGTGATACGCGAAGACAATCGTCAGGCCGTTGTAACCTAGTTTCAGAAAGGCATTCTTGAGATAAGGCTTGGCGTCGAAGACGAAGAACTGCACGACCAATCGTGCTGCCCAAAAGAACGCGATCAACGAACAAACGGCTCGTGCCAACATAGTTCCGGCGGCCAAATCACTCGCAAACCATACCGATAGCAAACCAAAGCCAATAATCACGATTACGATGAATACGCCATGGACCCAGACCAGTTGTCGGGTCAAGCCATCAAGCTTTCCCAACGACGCTTTCCAGTCGAGTACCTGCGGCACCAAAGCGCTTGCGATCAAGATACCGAAGTGAAGTAGTCCGCCAACGAAGATCAGAAGTTCTAGGTTCATAAGTTCACAACGCTTGCAACATGGGAACAACGACGTGTTCAACAAAGGGTCGGTGAAACAACAGCCCAACTGGAGCTAAAGTCAATACCGCACAATAGACGCGTCCAATAACCGCCCTGCCTAGTCCGATTCGTTTGCCGATGCGACTCCGTTCGAACAGCAAGCCAAGTCCCTGGATGACGAAGTACAGCGTTGGCAAACCGTACCCAGCACCAGATGCCGTTGAAATCGCCACGTCATGGATCACTCCTGAGACGACAAACACGGCAATGGTTGCTCCAGTCACGCCGAGCGAACCCACAAATGGTCGAAACACATAGGTGTGTGCCAGATCGCGAAATGCCAGATTCCACCGGCGTCCCCAAAAGTCACTGAGCGACGAGGCCATGATAGGCGCGTTCATGATGGGGACAGCATGGATGCCAGATTCTCGCCAGTAGAGCGACAACAAATGGAGCAGGCCGAAGTGCAGCACAAACACAATACTCGCCATACCAACCCATCCACCAACCAACGCGTGCTGCTGAATGACGAACTTGGACAAGAAGATCAGCGTCACACCCAACAGCAGTTTGATCGTCGCGAAGACCCATTCATCCATTTCTGGTCTGCTGGTAGCCCGCGTTTGATCGAGGTAGGAATTCGCGTCCATTCCTGGCCAGAGCAGCAGGTAAGTCAGTGTTCGCGAATGTACTGGTGATTCGACCGAACAATCGGCAAACGTCAGCCACTTGAACCCGGCGTAGATCGCAAACGACAGTGACCACATAAATATCCATGCAGGCCAGTCCAGTCCCGCCACCAAGACTGCCGCAGGAAGTATCATCAAGGGCAACCATGACGAGAATTTGCGTCCAAGTGCGATTGCGAGTGGTTCTGCAACTGTGGCCATCAGAGAATCCAAGGAAGTGACGCTTAGCAATTGACTAACCGTGCCGCGATTCGAGATTTAACCGTCTGCCGTGCCGAAACAGAGGGAAGTACGCCCGCCCAAACCAGTCGCATGATCGATTACGTGCATTGGAACGGATCGCGAGACTCCAACGAATCGTCCTTCTGAAGTTGCGCCCGGATCTGCTCCGTTGTCTCTAATCCGTTGGACAACATTCAGTACTGCTCATTCGTGTGGCTCACCATGCCATGCGTAGTTGCTACCCAGCCAGACTTGTCCGAACGGTCATTCGTTCACACGCTCCCAGGTGAATGCCAGCGGCTGGGCGTCGTCGCCGACTAGCAATCCGTTGACCTCAACGAATGTGTTACCGGTCACTCTGTAGATGTAGGACTTCGGCTCTTTGTCCATCTGTCCTTTTTGAGGGCCTGCTGTTATGACGTTGTTAAAGAACGTGAAGATTCGTACGTTACGAGTCTTCTCAAGGCGAAATTCCGACTTCCTTTCAGTGACGATTTTTCCGGCCGCATCAAAAATCGTCACGGTTGTCTTATTTCCCTTGTGCTCCTTGACGATCGTGTACGTGCCACTGTCGATCTTCATCGTTCGTATCCACTTGCCCTGGACTTCGCCAAGTTCGTTGCTCGCTTCTCTTTCGGAAGTTACGGAGGGCGGCACTTCTGCACGGGTCGAAACAGCAGTAAAGATTGCGATCACAAACAGCAAAGCACTTAGTACATTTCTCATGATTGGCCATTCAGGGGACGATTGAAACGTTGCGATGCGCGGCGATCGAGCGTGTTAAAAATGTAGTCGATGGGCCTCACTTGCCGCGGAATCTGCGAGAGTGGAAGAACTCTAAACTGTCAACGAAGGTTTGGTTGCGTCTTTGACCGAGAAACATCAAATGAATGATACTGAAATCGTGCGCCAAGTTGGATAGGACTCTCCTGTCGGCTCAGGGAAAAGTCTCTCGCAATGCCCCATGTCCATGTGGAAGTGGAACGAAATACAACCAATGTTGCCTACGCAAGGATGTCGATTGGCGAGACGCCGACGGCAACTTGTTCAAGTCCATGCCGATCTCTGATGAAATGTTGTGGCGATCGGATGAGCGGCATCAGTTGTTCATCGCAGAGCACTGACGGGAACCGCAGCGATTTTGGCTTCGCTGTGTTAAGCTGGCTCTGCAATGAACCATAACTACTATTTCTACCTGCTTCGCTGCTCGGACGGTTCGCTCTACGCCGGGATCTGTATCGATTTGGAACAGCGTGTTGCGACTCACCAGAACGGCAAAGGGGCCAAGTACACACGTAGCCGTCTGCCGATAGCGCTCGTGTACCAAGAACATCATCGCTCGAAAGGCGATGCACTGAGACGCGAAGCGGAGGTGAAGAAGTGGACCAAACAGAAGAAGGAACGACTGGTCAGGGATGGCGAGTGAGGACTAGTCGTTCGATACGGTGGAGCACGTTTTCTTCAGAATGCGCAGGACGTCTTCTTCGGAAAACGGCTTCTTCAACACTTCGTCAGCGTGTACGAATCCAGCGAAACGATCAGTGTCGCTATCCGTACGCCCGGTGATCAACACAATTCTTGGCCCATCCAGCGGCATCTTCAGCTTTGAACAAACTAGCCATCCATCTTGCTCAGGAATGTTGATGTCCAGAAATACGATATCTAGTTTGTTGGCTTCTGCTTGTTGGAGTGCTTGCTCACCATCGGTGGCGGAGCACACGTCGCAATCAGCGGCTCGTAGAACGTGAGTCATAAACTCGACGACGTCAGAATCGTCGTCGACGACAAGCACAGACAATTTCTGTTCGTAAAACATCTCAGTTGCCTCTTCTCTCTGTGTCGCGTTTGGCAGATCAATCGATGTCACCAACTTTGTAAGTGTCGGCAACTCGGTAGTGGATCTTGCCAATCCTTCAGCAATGAAGGCTAGGTGGGATTGTGGGGAATGATGCGCCCTAACGGCTCACACGTACTGATTATACTTATCTAGCAAGACCACGACGGCAAAGGTCTTTGTGTGTCAGGAGTTATAGCCTCTTGGCCACTACCGAACACAGTAAACAGCAACCATACGGTCCAGAGAGTTGGGCCGACGATACCTGCGGACTCGCTGCGGTGATAAGGCAATGTTAGTGACCAACGTTGCCTTCGTCAGCTGAAACATCTGAAGCGTTCAACGACACGATACGAAAATCGATGTCGCCTATTTTGTCACACAGGTCCAGCGCGCGAATCGCGTGTCTGACCGGACATTCAGCCAAGGGCTTCGCGTTGGACGCATCGACGGCTATTGATACAATCAATCGGTTGTGAGCTACGGTCGTTCCAGACTTGTTCCAGGAGCCAAGATGTTCAGGGTGTTGGGATCACGATCGAAAACGTGTGACGGCACGACGCGCCGCGAGGTGTTGCAAGTCGGCGGGCTCTCGGCGTTGGGACTGTCACTACCCCAACTTGCTTCGGCGGATGCGCTCAAGTCTCAACTGGAAGGACCGGCGAAAGCCGTCATCCTTGTGAATCTGATCGGAGGGCCCAGCCATATCGACATGTTCGATATGAAGCCCGATGCGCCGGTCGATATCCGAGGCGAATTCAGTCCGATCGATTCGAGTGTTGGCGGTCTGAGGGTTTGCGAACATCTGCCGTTGACGGCGCGGACGATGCATTTGTCGACGCTGATCCGCACGCACACGCATCTATACAACACACACAGTCCGTACAACATGCTGACGGGATATTCCGGGCCCGTGATTGTCGATAACGTCGCCAAACAGACCGATCACCCCAGCATCGGTGCCGTGATGCATCACGCCGGCCTCCGCTCGCGAGATGTTCCAACCTATGTCTGGATGCCGTCTCACCCGGGTCACAGCCAAGGAAAGTATCGCGCGGGCCCGTACGGTGGCTTTTTGGGGCGACAGTACGATCCGGTATTTACCGACTACACGGCGAGATTCGAAGAAGAAACCCAAGGACGGAACGCGCACGTTAATCCGCCAACTCCGCTGGCCGAACCAAAGATGCCGTTGATCGATCAACTGCCGCCGATCACGCTCGACCAGCTGAACGGTCGCCGCTCGTTGCTGCAACAATTGGGCGATCAGATCACGGCATTGGACAAGAGTTCCGTTGCCCGCAACTTGGACGATAACAAGCGTCAAGCCTATGATCTCTTGACATCCGATAAGACACGGCGGGCCTTCGATCTGTCGAACGAGCCGCAGCAAACTCGCGAGCGCTACGGCAAGAACCTCTTTGGTTCCTGTATGTTGACGGCCAGACGGTTGGTCGAGGCCGGAGTTCGCTTTGTTGGTGTTACCACCGAATCGGCTTTGGACGGAAAGATCGGTGCTGGGCAGTGGGATACACACTCAAACAATTTCCGCCTGCTAAAAAACTTCAACCTGCCGATCCTTGACCAGAACTACACGGCGCTGATCGAGGACTTGGATGATCGTGGCATGTTGGATTCGACCCTTGTTGTCGTGATGGGTGAAATGGGGCGCACGCCGAAGGTCAACAAGAACGCCGGCGGTCGCGATCACTGGACACAATGCGGCTTCATCTTGCTCACCGGCGGCGGAGTGCGGCGCGGTTACGTTCACGGCAAGAGCGACGATCACGCAGGCTGGCCGATCGAAGGTGCCGTCAGTTCAGCAGATCATGTGGCGACGATTTATGAGCTAGTGGGCCTTGACCCCCATCAAACCATTACCGACCGTTCCGGCAACGCTGTTCCCGTTGGCTTGCACGGTCGAGCGGTGCGCGATGTCATCGCATAACGCATGGCGAAAGAAAACTCTATGATTCGATCCGGCGATGTGAACTCGCTGCCAAAATGTCCGGGTCCTTTGGGCAGGCGTGAACTCCTGCGATTTGGACTCGCCGGACTTGGAAGTCTTTCGTTGCCGGAGCTGTTGAATTGGCGGGCTCAAGCTCGTGCCGCATCATCGCCTGAACCGACTGCCTTGATCGTTGTATGGTTGCAGGGCGGGGCGAGTCATTTGGAGACTTACGATCCCAAGCCTTTGGCCGCTTCCGACTATCGGGGCCCGTTTTCGCCGATCCACACGAATGCGGAAGGTCTGGACATCTGCGAACTGTTGCCGCATCACGCCCGAGTCGCGGATCGATTCAGCATCTTGCGATCGATGGTGCATAGTGGATTCTGTCATCAACAGGGCACGCAACAGCTCTTCACCGGTCACCCTGTTCGCGTGTTGAAGCAAAAGCCCGACCATCCCGATTTGCTGTCGATCACTCATCGCTTGCGCTCCGGCGGCGCGCGAAACATACCAAACTATGTCGGTATTCCGCCGACGTCGTACTTTGGCAGCGCCTACCTTGGACCGTCATACGAACCGTTCTCTGTCAGTGTTGATCCAAATGCTCCCGACTTTAATGTTCCCAACATCGGTTTGCAGGATGCTGGACGAGATTCAAGGGTACGCGAGCGCATCGATTTGCGAAAGAAGTTTGACCAATTGCGACGCGACGTCGACGATCTTGGTCAGATGCGTGCCTTTGATACGTTCGAATCGTTGGCATGGAACATGTTGACGAGCGCGGAAGCGAGCCACGCGTTCGACATCCGTCAAGAAGATGCCAAAACGCGCGATCGTTATGGTCGAAATCGCTGGGGGCAGCAGTGCTTGCTCGCGCGGCGGCTTGTCGAAGCAGGTGTTGATCTTGTCACGACTCAATTCAGCGGCCCACTGTGTGGTCGCGTCGGTAATTGGGACGACCATGCCGTGAACCACAATGTATTCGAGGGAATGAAGCACCGCTGTCGCTTCTATGATCAAGCTGTTGCGGCTTTAATCGAAGACATCTATGACCGTGGCCTTGACCGGCGTGTGATGGTGGTTGTAACAGGCGAATTTGGCCGCACGCCAAAGATCAACTATCAAGCCAGTACGGGCGGTGGAATCGCGAGTGCGAACAAGGGAACGGTCCAACCCGGTCGCGATCACTGGCCGCGCGCCACATCGATGCTGTTTTCCGGAGGCGGGATTCGGACCGGCCAAGTAATTGGGGCTACCGACATCCGCGGCGAAGACGCAACGGACCACATCGTTGGTCGCGGTGACTTCTTGGCGACGCTCTATCGTCACCTTGGCGTCGACGCCGAACACATCGCGTTCGACAACTTCGCCGGTCGCCCAATCCCGATCCTGCCCGAAGGCGGTACGCCGATACCGGAGTTGCTTTCGCGGTCATAGGTGGCTTGGTTGTACGCGAATCTCGTTTCCCCATGGTCTGACACGCTGTTGCCAAGCCTTGCTCAGGTGAGGATCTCGTGGACCACACTCCCATGCACATCGGTCAGCCGGAAGTCGCGACCCTGGTAACGGTAGGTCAACCGTTTGTGGTCGATCCCTAACAGATGCAGAATCGTTGCATTGAGGTCGTGGATGTGCATCGTGCCTGGAGTCCGATGCTCCTTGCTTGGTTGCGGTTTGATCGGGTTCCCGTCCGCGTCCGCGATGTTGTAGGCGTAGTCGTCTGTCTGGCCGTAGGTGATCCCGGCGTTCACGCCACCTCCCGCCATCCACACGGTAAAACAGCGTGGGTGATGGTCGCGTCCGTAGTTCTCGTTCGTTAGCCCGCCTTGACAGTAGGACGTGCGCCCGAACTCGCCGCCCCAAACCACTAGTGTTTCGTCCAACATGCCCAAACGCTTAAGATCTTTAATCAACGCGGCACAACCCTGGTCGACGTCCTTGCATTGCGACTCGTGTTCCTTGGGTAAATTGCCGTGAGCGTCCCAGCCTCGATGAAAGATTTGAATGTTGCGGACTCCGCGTTCGGCCAGCCGCCGTGCATTAAGACAGCAGGCGGCGAACGAACCCGGCTGGCGAGCGTTTTCGCCGTAGAGCTCAAATGTTTCTTTACCCTCTTGCGATAGATCCATCAGCTCGGGAACTGATGCTTGCATTCGATAAGCCATTTCGTGCTGTTTGATCCGAGCAAGGATCTCGGGGTCAGCAAAACGTTTGTGCTGCTCTTGGTTGAGCGCGGCGAGTGCGTCGAGCTGCTCTCGACGATCTTTGCGAGTGACGCCCGCCGGATTGCTCAGATAGAGTACCGGGTCGCCTTGGCTGCGGAGCAAGATGCCTTGATGATCCGAGGGTAGGAAACCCGTACCCCACAGACGGCTGAACAGACTCTGCTCCGCAAAACTTGTCTTGGCATGCATCACCACGTAACCGGGAAGATTCTCGTTCATGCTACCCAAGCCGTAACTCAGCCATGCACCGAGACTAGGTCGCCCAGGGATCTGGCTACCAGTTTGAATGTAGGTAATCGCCGGGTCGTGGTTGATCGCCTCCGTGAATGTGCTGTGGACGACACAAAGGTCTTTCGCCACGGTCGCCGTATGCGGAAGTAGCTCACTCACCCACACACCACGGTCGTTGTTCTCGTGTTTGGTGAATTTGTACTTACTCGGACAAACCGGCAAGGTTTTCTGTCCGGCCGTCATTCCCGTGATGCGTTGGCCATCGCGAATGTGATCCGGCAACTGCTCGCCAAACATCTCCTTCATCTTGGGCTTGTAGTCCCACAAGTCATGGTGGCTGGGGCCGCCGCTCATGAACAAGTAGATCACGCGTTTGGCCTTCGCCGCGTGGTGCAGTCCCGTTCTTTCTGCGGTGCCCTCGGCAAGCAAATCAGGTCCGAGCAGATTGGCCATCGCGGCCGTGCCCAACCCCAGCGCGGTGCGCCCGAAGAGCTGTCGGCGGGTCAGGTTGAGTTCGTATTCACGAAGCGGATTCGAATTATTCACTGGAGAGCTTTCGGATTCGGGTGGTTGGTTCAATAAAGCAAGATGGCGATGTCGCTGGCCAGCACCGTGATGGCCAATTGCGCCCAAGCTGCGTGTTCAAAGGGGTTCAACTTCTGATCTCTCGGTGTGTCGCCGGTCGAAAGCAATGCTAAGGCATCTTGATCGGCGGCGGCGTACCGCTCTTGCATTGACTGGAGCAGCTTGGTGCATGCGGCCCGCTCAATATCGGACGGCTTTCGCGAGGCGAGCAAGGTGAACAGCAAATCGAGGCGCTGCGTGTCGTCGTCACCTTCGCTCAACAACCGCTGCGCCAACATGCGTGCCATCTCGATTCGCTGCGTCTCGTTCAACAGTCCGAATGATTGTAGCGAGGTGTTGGTTCGAGATCGTTGGACGCAACTAGACTCGCGGCTTGGTGCGTCGAACAAGGTCATCATCGGATGCGGGCTGGTGCGTTTCCAGTAGACGTACAGGCTGCGGCGATACTGCTTCTCGCCCGTGTCCTGAACGTACAACTTCGTGTTGCTGCCGGGATGCATGAGAGTGGACCACAACCCTTTGGGCTGATACGGTCTCACTCCTTCGCCACCCATGTGCTGGTCGAGCAAACCACTCGACCACAACGCGACGTCTCGAATCACTTCGGCGTCCAGCCGATGGCTGGGACCTCGTGCTAACAGTCGGTTGTCCGCGTCGTCTACATCCGTGCGCCAAGCTGAACTTTGTTGAAAGGTCCGGCTAGTCACCATCAGCCGCAACATGTGCTTTAAGTCCCAGTCGCAGTCATGTAGCTCCACCGCCAGCCAGTCCAAAAGCTTAGGATGCGTCGGTTGCTGGCCTTGTAAACCGAAATCTTCTGGCGTGCGCACCAGACCGTGACCAAGGGCTCGCTGCCAGACTCGATTAATGAGCACGCGAGCAACCAGCGGGTGCTCGCGGGACGTGAGCCATTGCGCCAGCCCAAGCCGGTTCCGCGGCGCGTCTTTCGGAAAGGGGCTCATCACGGTCACGACACCCGGCTCAAGCGGATCACCGGTCGGCAAATTGTACTCGCCGCGCGCCAAGACTTGTGTCGTGCGAGGGGTCGGCAAGTCTTGAGCAACGAGCGTGGTGGTGAATGTTTTTTCCGCTTCGGCGAAGCGCTTGCTTAGCTCGATTGCTTGTTCGTGGATTTCCACGGTCTCGAATTGACCTTTCGGATCGGCCACCATTGCCAAACGCTCGGTTGCTTCGGCATTCTCCCACTTCTTCGATTCAGGAGACTCTTTATCGTCGCGGCTCTTTACGACGAGCTCTGCCTCGATCAACAATTTGCTCCGCGCCACTTCCAGCTCACTCCACTGCTTCCACGCAGCGATGCTCGCCGGAGCCTTCAGCACTGGGCCGTATTCATACTTATTGCCGTCCATCGAGTGTTCGGCAGTGCTGTTGAAGAACGCAAGCAGCCGATAGTACTCGGTTTGTGGAATCGGATCGTACTTGTGCGAATGGCAGCGAGCGCAGGTCAGCGACATTCCCAAAAATACAGTGCCCAACGTTTCGACACGGTCGAAATTGTTCTTGGCTTGGAACTCCTCTGGAATCGCGCCTCCCTCGGCCGTGCTGGGGTTCATTCGTACGAACCCGGTCGCGACACGTTGCTCCAAAGTTGGGTTCGGCAGCAAGTCGCCAGCAATCTGCCAAGTGATGAATTCGTCCAGCGGCAAGTTTCTGTTGAGCGCTTGCACAACCCAGTCACGGTAAGGATAAATGCCGCGGCGATTATCCAAGTGGAGACCATGCGTGTCGCCATAGCGTACCGCGTCTAGCCAATAGCGCGCCTGATGCTCGCCATAGCGAGGGCTATCCAGTAACTCGTCGACTAGTCGCTCGTACGCCCCTTCTTTCGCATCGGCGAGGAACGCAGATAGCTGAACTGGATCGGGCGGCAGGCCAGTTAGCACGAGAGCCGCGCGGCGCGCCAACGTCGCGCGATCGGTTGCTTCCGCAAACGTGACTCCCTTTTCTTGCAAACGTGCTTGGACGAACGAATCGATCACATGGCTCTTCGTTGTAGCGGTCTCGTCAATCGGCGCTTCTTTCCGAGGTGGAACGAACGCCCAGTGTTTGGCGTAATCACCGCCCTGTCGCACCCAGCGACTGAGGAGTTCACGATCCTTTGCCGTGAGCTGTCTCTCAGACTCTGTCGGAGGCATTGGATCGTCGGCGGAGTGGAGCCGGACGAGCATCTCGCTTTTGTTAGGAGCATCAGCGTCGATTGCTCGACGGCCTTCTCGATCCCGAGTGGCCTCGGAGAACGAATCCAAGCGAAGGGCGTCCTTTGCCTCGCCATCCGGACCATGACAGACAAAGCATTTGTCCGATAGGATTGGAAGTATCTCGCGGGCAAAGTCTACCGGCTTGGCGTCGTTATCTTCAGCTGCCAGAAGCGGTACGGAGACCACGACGAGCCAAAGTGATGCGAATTGAATTCTCATTCGTCTAGTCTCTTTCTTGCCTTGCCCGATGACGATGAACGGTCGTGGAGCAGACGGCGCTTACCAATTGTCGTAGCTGGATTCGCAAGAATTCAGCCGCCTACAAGGACTGGATTCTTACAGTTTCAGCTACGGTAAAATCTAAACTGAAGTACGCCTAATTGCACCACGCCTAGTCGCTACCGATTCGCGTCGGGATCTCGGCAAACATGAAGGCAATCAGGTCGAGAATTTCGTCTTTTGTTAGTGTATCAAGTAGGCCCTCCGGCATCAGCGACGTACGCGAGGGAGCCATCTCTTCAATTTCGCTCTTTGGGATGCGAAGCAGGTTCGCTGGTTGCAACATGTCGGTTTGAATCATCAATGTTTCGCCGGATAAGTTCACAACACGCCCCGTCACTATCTGTCCATTTTGTTTGATAATAGTCGTCGCTGCGTACTGGTCACTAATGACCTTGTTCGGAGAAATCATCGACTCAAGCAGATCATGGACGTTGAATCGTCTCGCAACGGTCGTCAAGTCCGGGCCGACCGTCCTGCCCTCACCGGCGATTCTGTGACATTCGAAGCAATTCGCCGTGCCAAACGTGCGCCGACCATTCAACGTGTCGCGCACGCCCAGTTGCTTGCGTGTCAGTGGCGATAGATCTTCCAGCGTCCATTTCCGAACAAACGGGCGACGTTGGCTCGCGATCTTCGAGATCGATTGCGAGTTTCCGTGTGCCGTTTGCGCAAAGTCCTTGCGAAGCTCCTTCGGTAAATTGGCAAACGCGTCGGAACGAATCGTTTCGATGTACTTGGAAAAACTACGCCCGCCATGTCGGTTGCTTGCGAGATCGAGCCTGTCAAAGTACTCGCGTCGCAATTGCGGTGTCCATCCGGCTTGCAAGTGCCGAAGCAGCAAAGTGTACTGCAACTCTTCCTGCCTCGTCGATCCGCTCTTCAAGAGTGAGAGAGTTTTTGACGCGACGAGGTCGGACTGTAGGTACACAAGTAATTTGCACAACTCGGGATCCAAGAGACGATCGTTGCTCGGAAATGCCTTCTCCAGCCACGCGGTCATTCTCGCGGCAAGACTGTTGTGCAAGGCCGTCGGATTAGGAGGACCCATTCGGATCAGCGTCAGTTCATAGCAACGCAGGAGCGCCAGACGTTGCTCGAAATCCAACGCGTCCCAATCGAGTTGGTCGAGCGAGTCGAGTAGTCGAATCAACAGAGACGGGTCGCCGGCGCGGGCCAAGGCCAAGATCGCGGTCAGGCGACTTGTTGGATCGCGTTCGATGATCGCTCTTTCCCGCCACGATTTCGGTGGCGCGAGTTCCAACGTCATCCGCGCCGCGTGCCTAACAAAGCGGTCGCCGGATCCCAAATGGTTCCAAGCCGAATCAATCGCCTCTTGCGGTGAACTGCTTTGATGCAAGTTTTCCAATGTCTGTCGCGGCGTTTCGTGCCTTTCATGAATTCCTTCGGAGGTAGATTCCGACCCGACATACTCCACTCGATACAGCCCCGACGTTGTTTGCCGCCCCCCCAACGTAAAGTACAGTGCCCCGTCAGATGGATTGACCACAAGGTCGCTGATGGGCAGCGGTGTACCGGTTAGAAACTCTTCCAACTCACCGCGGTACGATGCTCCATCCGGCTCGAGGTGAAGTGCAAAGACGCGACCGTAGCTCCAGTCGCAGAGAAACATCGCGTTGCGATAACGCGATGGAAACTTTGCCTCATAGGCGAAGGCCACGCCCGTCGGCGAACCTGCACCGACTTCGACTACCGGTGGTAGCGTATCGGCGAAGTGGGGCGGCCATTTTCCCGCGCCCGACCGCCACCCGTAATCGATTCCACTCGCAACGTGCAAAACACGCGTTGGCTGATACCAGGGCGTCCCCATGTCGAATTCGGCATCCGCATCGAAAGTGAAGAGATCACCTTGTCGGTTGAACGCCATGTCGAATGCGTTCCGCAAGCCGACCGCAAACAGCTCCCATGATTCTCCGTCGAGGTCCGTGCGGGCGATCCAGCCACCGGGCGCAGGTGTGCCCACTTCGCTACCAATCGGTCCCCAGATTCGAGGCAGGAGATCGTCTTCGCCCCAGTGCGTTGGAACGCGCGACGTCGCTAATTCAGGCAAACTCGTTTTGTTACCGGCGCACACAAACAACGACGCGCCATCGGGGCTCAGCACGATCGAGTGTGGGCCGTGCTCACCCGTGCCAGATAACTCACGCAATTGTTCGACTTGATCGAAGTGGTCGTCACCATTGGTATCACGCGCGCGATAGAGCCCCGGCCCTTGATACTTGTCTTCCGCAACGACGACGTATAGCGAATTGAACGCATACAGAAGTCCATGTGCGTGGCCGACCGATAATTTCAATGCTTCGACCTTCCCTCCGGGCTCAACGCGAAACAGCTGGCCATACTGGCTTGACGCAATCAGCCGCCCTCGATCATCGACGGTCAGCGCGATCCACGAACCTTCCGTCTCGCTATCGACAGCATGCACTAGCTCGACTCGAAAACCGTCTTTGATCTTCATTGACGTTATGTCACTACCGCGAGCTACTAACGGAGCGAGAAACATCGTTAGCCACATCCAGAATCCGCAATTCGACATAGAGAGACGCGACGCTATCAAGGATTAAATCGCTCATGCGAGAGGCAAGTTGTTAGTGAAGATCGTCCTCATAGTCTCGAAATAATTCCACGTCATGACTAACTGTGATACTCGAGACATCTCCTACCTAACACTGATAGGAATTTTGATTCCTCGCCGCCGTTAACGCAACCTTTCGACGAAACCTTTGAGGCAGCGGCGCGTCGAGTTCTTCCTTGGAACGAACTTCGTCTTTCGAAGTATCGACCGGAGCCTGTTACAGTTCGAGCGGCTCGGGAGTGCGGATCACGAAGAACTTGCGGACAGGCTGTTTCACGTGCCAGTGGGTCTTCATGCCGAGTGGAAAGTGCGCGAGATCGCCTGCGCGGAGTGTCAACACGCTTTCTGTTCCATCTTCGACGATGTCGACTTCACCCTCTAGTACGTGAACGAATTCGTCCCAAGCAAACGTCCATTCAAATGTCCCCGGCTCGCACGACCACATTCCGCTGGAGACTCTCTTGTCACCACTTTGCGTGGCGATCATTCCACGAGCCACTGGGTTGCCCCCCTTGATCCAAGACGGTTCGATCGGCATGTCCGGGAGTGTACTAATTGGTTCGGCTTTCTGGATGGCTGTTGTCATCGGTTTCCTCGCACTAGTTTGACGCTCGGTGATGTCCGTCGTGCTGACAAGTTTATCACAGCCGAAGCGGTCAGACATTCGGCGGTTCAAGCGAACAGCTGCCTGACGTGTACTTTCTGACTGCGAATGATGGAAAGACATTGAAGTCGCCGTCGGAGCCGCCCACGAGTCTAGCATTTGCGTCAACCATACAGCAAAATGATGAATCCATCCGGTGTTCCCACCGAAGCAGTCTGTTTAGACTGACCTATCAAAAACGTCGTCCGTAGATTCCTATCTAGGTGACGACGACGAACGAAAACTACCAGCTAGTCACCGCGAAGGCTCTTTCTTACCGATTCAACATAGACGAGTTCTGATGACCAACCTAAAACACATTCTTCTCCACGCATCTCTTCTTTTGCCGTTTTCACACCTCTTCGCAGCGGACACAGTGCTCGTCGAAGCGGAAAGTTTTGAGAAGCACGGTGGCTGGGTACTCGATACTCAGTTCATTGACAACATGGGTTCGCCGTATCTGCTGGCGCATGGCATGGGCCGACCGTTGCCGGACGCAACGACGGAAGTGAAGTTTCCCTCCACCGGCGAGTACCATGTCTTTGTCCGCACCAAGGACTGGGTCGCCCGTTGGGATGCACCCGGCCAACCTGGCAAATTCAACTTGCTGATTGATGGAGAGCCGCTGGCTGAGACGTTTGGCACGAAGGGCAAGGAATGGTTTTGGCATGATGGCGGTGTCGTCAATGTCGAGAAGGAGTCTGCGACACTCGCCTTGCACGACCTGACAGGATTCGACGGTCGTTGCGATGCCATTCTATTTACTAAAGACAACTCGCCGCCGCCAAATGCAGGCGAGATACTCCCGGCGTGGCGACGTGATTTGTTAGGTCTCGCCGACAAGCCGACAGAGAAGAAAGGCTACGACCTTGTCGTTGTCGGCGGCGGCTATTCCGGTATGGGTTCGGCGATCTCTGCAGCTCGAATGGGTTGCAAGGTGGCTTTGATTCAGAACCGTCCCGTGCTCGGCGGGAACGGATCGAGTGAAGTGCGAGTCTGGGCGATGGGGCTGATTCGCCGCGGTGAGTATCCACGGATTGGCGAGATCATCGAAGAGTTCGCCGATAAAGCAACCAAATCGCCCGGTCGAGCCGATGAATTCGGCGATGACTTGAAAGAACAGGTTGTACGTGCCGAGAAGAACATCGATTTATTCTTGAATCACCATGCTTACAAGGTAGATCGTGACATCAACCGAATCACTTCCGTTTGCGCGTTCGATACGCGGACGAGTGAGCATAAGAAGTTCAGCGGCAAGATGTTCGTCGACTGTACGGGCCACGGCACGATTGGCTATCTCGCCAAAGCCGATTGGGAGATGGAACCGAAAGGCCGTATGGGCATGAGCAATATGTGGGTCTGGAGCGAGGGCGACGAACCTGTCGACTTCCCCAAGACTCCTTGGGCGCTCGATCTAGAGATGAAGGACTTTCCGTATCCACGTGATCATCACGGTCAGTGGTTCTGGGAGAGCGGTTTCGACAAAGATCCGCTCGGTGGTGCCGAGACAATTCGCGATTGGAACTTGCGAGCGGTCTACGGTGCCTTTAACGCAATGAAGAATCGTGACGGCCGCGCGGATCATCGCAACGCCCGCCTCGCTTGGATTGCGTTCATCGGCGGACCTCGAGAATCGCGGCGACTGATGGGAGACGTTATCTTGACTCAGAAAGACGTCGTCGACAAACGAAAGTTCCCCGACGGTTGTGTGCCGAGCACTTGGTCAATCGATCTGCATTATCCCAAGAAACAATACGCCGAGAAGTTTCCGGACAACCCGTTCATTTCGATTGCCGAACACGACCGACGCGTTGACCGGACCTACGGCTATCCGATTCCGTATCGCTGTTTCTATTCTCGTAGCATCGAGAATCTGTTCATGGCCGGTCGCAACATCAGCGTCACGCACCAGGCGCTCGGGACGACTCGCGTCATGAAGACTTGTGGCATGATGGGCGAAGTCGTTGGCAAGGCCGCTTCGATCTGTACGTTGCACGATTGCATGCCGCGAGAAGTGTACACACACTATCTCGACGACTTGAAGCAACTGCTACATCTGCCGGGACAAGCCCGCCGCGAGACGGTCATTGACAAGATCCAAATGCCAGAGAAGCTTTTGCCGGCGAGTGCCGCGGGCCCGCCGACAGGCATCGATCCAAAGTCGCTACCGGGAATCGTGATGGATGACGTCGATGCAATCAAATCGGGCGAGTGGACATCCGGTGCCGGGTTAAAGGGCTACGTTGGATACGGATATTTGTACGCATCGCCGCAAAGCAAGTCGATGATCAAATTTGCACCGGTCGTCACCAAGGCAGGTACCTATGAAGTGCGACTCGGGTACGGGCATCACGAGAATCGTGGCAAAACCGTTTCCGTCACCGTTGATGCCGGGGGCGCTCAAAAGGCCCACCGCATCAATATGAGCGAGCCCGCACCGCTTGAACACGGGTTCATTTCACTCGGCACGGTCACTTTGAAAGCTAACGAATTCTGCCGCGTCACGGTCTCGTCGGAGGGTGCAGGCGGATTCGCTCACGCTGACTCCGTTCAACTGCTCCCGGTCAAGGAGTAGACGCGTGGAAGCAGGCTCGCAACGCGACTTGCTGCCGATCGTTGACAACGCGCCGCCAACTCCCGCGGCGCGTTCACGCTCTCGCGGCGTTGTTCTTCACGTTGCGCGGCTCGGCATCGTCGTTGCGATCGTGTGGTTGATTCGCGAGCAGCATCGCGAGTTCGTTTTGGAGCAAGCAAGCCAAGAAGCTGTGCCGATCGAGATCGAACGACTGCGCAAGTACTACGCCGATATCGCAGAGGTTGGATCGACGGGCGTGTTTGACGAAGCTGGCACTCAGCTTGGATACTTTGTTCAGACTTCGCCAACGAGCGATCACATCGTTGGCTTTTCCGGCCCGACGAACACGCTGATCGCATTCGATTCGGACAGCCGCGTCATCGGAATCGACATTCTCGACAGTCGTGATACCCCCGAGCATGTCGCGGACGTGCGGCGGAACGATGTGTTCATGACTGCCTTGGCAGGGAAGGCCTGGAATGAATTTGGTTCCACGACAACTGTCGACGCTGTCAGCGGTGCAACGCTCACGAGCTTGGCGATTCTCGAAGGAATCAGCTTTCGCGTTGGCGGTACCAAGCCATCGTTGAAGTTTCCCGACGAGATTGAAGTCGGCGAGGTCACTACTTTCTTTCCAGACGCAGCCTCGCTACAGCTGCGTCGATCATCGGCGACGCTACTCGATGTCTATGACAAAAACGATCTCGTCATCGGAGCCGTGACAAGAACTGCGCCGACGACCGATACGATCATGGGATATCAAGGGCCGACCGATTCTTTGCTCGCCTTCGACCGAGAGGGTGACGTCATCGGGCTCCAGCTTCGCAAGAGTTACGACAACGAGCCCTACGTCGGATACGTTCGTGATGAAACATACTTTCTGGAACGTTTCAACGGCTTAACGCTTCAAGAGCTGGCGAAGATCGATATCGACGAATTGCAAGTCGAAGGCGTTTCAGGCGCAACGATGACAAGCATGGCCATCGCGGACGGTCTGCCAAAGGCGGCACTGGCAGCACTCAAACCGCCACCGCCGACCGACCGAAGATTTGTATTCGCCGCGCGAGACGTTGGCACGCTGCTCGTCCTAGTCACCGCGATGGCGATGAGTTTCAGCCGACTGCGCAGCTATCGCAGCGTGCGAATTACGTTTCAATTGACGTTGGTCGGCTACTTCGGCTTCGTGAACGGCGACATGTTATCGCAAGCCCTATTGGTCGGGTGGGCGCAAAGCGGAGTTCCGTGGCGACTGGCTCCGGGGCTGTTATTGGTTGTTGCCGCGTCGCTGATCGTACCTGCCGTTTCCAAAAAGCAGCTGTACTGTCATCACGTTTGTCCATTTGGTGCGGCACAGCAGCTGCTCCGCAACCGCTTGCCTTGGAGGCTCAGTATTTCGCGACGATTCAGGGCGTTGCTCGGAGTGATTCCGGCAACGTTGCTTGTCGTTGTTCTGTTAACCGCGATGCTGCATTGGCCGCTGAACTTGGCAGGGATCGAAGCGTTTGACGCGTTCTTCTTCCTGCAAGTCGTTGGTCTCACGTCGCTCGCGATCGCTCTCGTTGGATTGATCGCATCAGCATTCGTGCCGATGGCCTACTGTCGGTTCGGCTGTCCGACCGGAGCTTTGCTAAACCAGCTGAGGTACAACGCCCAGAGTGCACGATTTACCCGCCGTGATTCGGTCGCCATCGCACTGCTGGCGATCGCGTTTGCCATCTGGTTGGGTGGGCAGTTGGATACGGAGACGGTCTTGCGAGTGCTGTCCACTGTGAGCCGATGAGCCAATAACTCGGTCAATTTGGAATACTGTCACGCCATCCGGTTTAGGAGGACCTCCTGAACGAACTCGCGAGCCACCGACAACGGGTCAATATCGAGGTCATACACGAGCAAGTCCTCAGCGATATCCAGTCGTTTTCGTGCAATCTTGTGGTTTACAGTCACTACTTCGCGCAGAGTGACGGGACAGTCGCCCAGCTCGGTCAAGCGTACGGCCGCTTCGTCTCCTATCTGCTCACTGATGAGCAAACACGCATTTGGACCGATGTTAGAAATTCCGCTATCGGCTGGCGAGAAGAAATGGTGACCAAAGAAGAAACAATACTGAATCCGCTCTTCGCCGCGTCGAAAGTTCATCCAAAAGAACCATGTCTTTCCGGCGCGTCCACCGGCTCGCAGAGTCTCCCACGTCGACTGATCGACAATGTCAAACGATCTTACTTGTACCTCAATCGTGCCGTCCGACGCACTAGTAACCTGAGTAGCGCAGCGTTCAAATGCATCCCGTAATTGTTCCATCTGCCGGACCCATCGCAGATACTCGAGTTTACGCTGTTGATCGAGTCGTGCGTTGGATTCCCCAACGATGTCGGTCGCCCAGTCCTTGAGTTCGTCAACTTCGCGCTGTGCATTTATGTAGATCTGAAGGGTCTTGCTCAGCGAACGTGCAACGAGTTGAGTAAGGGGATCGAATTCGCCATCGTCCGCAGAAGAAAGGGCCAAATAATACTCGTTTCGATCTTGTTGTCGAATAACCGCAGCAGTGAACTGGTGACCAAAAAGGATCAAGTCTTGCCAGAGCCGAGCCATCCGCCCATTGCCGTCGAGAAAGGGGTGAATCCGCGCGATCGTCCAATGAACCCATGTCGCCAACCGGATTGGTTCAATGTTAGTTGCATCTCTTAGTTCGCCAAAAAACTGCTCCAGAAGTGCATCCAACTTCATTGGATTAGGTGGTTGGTGCTTTGCACCCGTTATCATGACGCGTTCAGATCGAGTTGCTCCGGCCGCGTCATCCTTGACATCGGTGAGCAGTGTTCTATGCACTGCGGTAAATCTGGCAACGTCGCACCACGACTCGCGATCGCCAACCAACTCCTGCACCTCAGCGATTGCCTTTCCAAGGTTAATAGCCTCGGTTGCTTCACGTTTGCGACCGACATCGATAATCCCGCCAGTTTCCAGCACACTTTTCGTTTCACGAAGCGTCAGCGTATTTCCTTCAATCGCGTTGCTGTTGTAGACTCGCTCGCCTAGAAGCTCTTTTTGAATGTTGTGAATCACTTCTGCCGGAAGCGGGCGGCGCTCGTTGACCTGGCGTTCAAGTTCTGTTGCGTCCAGGATAAGTTCCTGCGTTACTTGATCGACCGAAACATCACTCGGTGAAGGAATGTCCATGTCTATTCTCGTCTATCCTCTCGAATTTTGACCAACCTGCTTGAGGGTGACGCATCGCACGAATGAACCCGGGCGCATATCTAACGACAATTCGGCTAGGCACGGGTTCGCCGTGATTTGCAAACTGATTGTAGTAGCTCTTGCCGATCTGTGTGAAGTAGATCTTGATCACATCCTCGGTCAGGCCCACGCCATTGTCGGTCAAACGCAGGCACTTCTGGTTCGCGAACGCCTACTTTCCGAAGACGAAATCGCGGAACTCCGATTGTAACTGACTCGTCCTAGCATCTACGACTGCGAGACACGGTTCGGAAGCTTTCTGATAAAGATGATGCAATGACGGCATCGACCGATTGACGCGATGGGATTCGGTTGCCAGTGTATTGTTCATCCTGCCAGTCGAACCAACTGCAAGTTGTCTGGACGTGGATGCAGGATGTCGTCGATCACTACACTGTAAACCTCTTTGGCGTTAACTTTCGATGCTACGCACCTTCGTTTCCTCGATCGTCCTGTTCTTACTCATCAGTACGATGATCCACGCGGACGTTAGGACTTACGACGTGGTTGTCTACGGAGGGACCTCTTCCGGCGTTGCGGCCGCCGTTCAGTGCGAGCGGATGGGCAAATCGACGATTGTCATCGAACCCGGCAAGCACCTGGGCGGGCTCACGAGCGGTGGGCTCGGCATGACCGACAGCGGCAACAAGGCGGTGATCGGTGGAATTGCGCGAGAATTCTATCAACGAGTCAAAAAACACTACGATGATCCCGCGTCTTGGCAGCACGAGAGGCGCGATGGCTACTCGCGATATCGCGCTGCGGATGATGCAATGTGGACGTTCGAGCCGCAGGTTGCCGAGACGATCTTCGAGAAGCTTGTCTCAGAGCATGAGGTTCCGATTGCCCGTGAACAACGAGTGAATCGAGACGCCGGCGTCCGTATGACGAATGATCGGATTACCTCGATCACGATGGAATCGGGCGAAGTTTATCGCGGCCGGATGTTCATTGATGCAACGTACGAGGGCGACTTGATGGCGGCCGCGGGTGTGACCTATACGGTTGGCCGAGAAAGCAACTCGGCGTATGGCGAGACATTGAATGGCGTACAAAAACGGGAGAACACTCACAACCATCGCTTTCCTGTGAAGGTCGATCCCTACGTCGTGCCTGGCGATCCAGCGAGTGGTTTGCTGCCTGGCATCCACGGTAATCCGCCGGGTGAAGAGGGAGCAGGCGACCATCGCGTGCAGGCGTATTGCTTTCGCATGTGCATGTCGAACGTCGCATCGAATCGAGTTCCATTTCCGAAGCCAGAGGACTACGACGAACGCCGCTATGAATTGCTGTTGCGGACGCTGGAGGCCGGCGACCTTCGTTTTCCGATGCATCCCAGCATGATGCCGAACGGCAAGACGGACACGAACAACAGCGGAGCCTTTTCGACTGATAACATCGGGATGAACTACGACTATCCCGACGCCAGCTACGAGCGTCGTGAAGCGATCATCGCCGAACACGAGACTTACCAGAAGGGCTTTATGTGGACGCTCGCGCATCATCCACGCGCGCCGAGTAAGATCCGCAACGAGATGGCCACGTGGGGTTTGGCCGCGGACGAGTTTGTCGAAAATGGCAACTGGCCGCACCAGCTCTATATTCGCGAAGCTCGTCGCATGGTCAGCGATTACGTCGCGACGGAGTTAGATTGCCGGAGGACTCGCGTTGCCGAAGATTCCGTCGGGATGGGCTCGTACAACATGGATTCGCACAACGTCCAACGGTACGTGTCGACCGATGGCTTCGCAAAAAACGAAGGCGATGTGCAGGTCTCGCCTGGCGGTGCGTATTCAATCAGTTACCGTTCGATCGTTCCTCGTCGAGGCGAATGCGAGAACTTGCTCGTGCCTGTCTGTTTATCATCATCCCACATCGCCTACGGATCGATCCGAATGGAACCTGTCTTCATGATCTTGGGCCAGTCGGCTGCAACGGCGGCGGTACTCGCCCTGGAGGCATCTGGCTCCGTCCAGGATGTTGAATACTCAAGGCTTTCCGCAAGGCTGATTGCCGACAAACAGGTGCTCGAATGGACAAGCCCTCCCGCTCGCAAAGTGATTCGCATCGATCCGAACTCCCTGCCGGGCATCGTTCTGGATGACGAGGCGATGGAGCAGACGGGACTTTGGGTGTCGAGTACGTCCAGTGATCACTTCGTCGGCGACAGATATTGGCACGACCGAAACGAAGACCAAGGGACGAAGACCATCCGATTTCGCTACGTTCCGAAGGAGAGCGGGCGCTTTGAGGTTCGCCTCGCCTACACAGCAAATCGCAATCGCGCGACGAACGTTCCCATCTCGATCGAGACCGCTGGCAACGTAACGACAGTCATTGTTGACCAGCGGAAGCCACCGACGATTGATAACGCGTTCGTCTCGCTTGGGAACTACGCGTGTGAAGCCAATCGAGATGTGATCGTCACAATCGCAACTGCGGGGGCGAATGGCTATGTGATCGCAGACGCTATACAGATCTTGCCAGTTCGCTAGCGGATATTCAGAGAGCGAAGCGAGAACTCGTCTTTCTTCGAATCGAGACGTAGGATATACCAGCACGGCTGCTTTAAAGACGCGGCCTTCTCTATCCTCACAGCACACAGTCCGGCCAGCATGGGAATTCACGACCGATCCTACTACCGCGACGACGACGATCGCTCTGACGGGATTCACGTCAGTAGCGATTGGAGCGTTGTTACGAAGCTGGTCGTGATAAATGCCGCGGTTATTCTGCTGAGTTTGTTTATTCCCGACCTCATGCACAAGCTGGCTGCCAGCCCGCATTCCTTGACGGACCCGCGCTATTGCTGGCAGTTACTCACGTATGGTTTCGCGCATGATCCAGACGACGTGTGGCATGTTTTTTGGAACATGTTCGGGCTGTGGATGTTTGGACGCTCGGTCGAGGGAATCTATGGTTCCAAGGAGTTCTTGCGTGTCTACCTGGTCGTAATCGTGTTGGGCGGAATCATTTGGGCCGGGCGAGTTGCATTGACGTCGGACCAATCGACGTGGGGACTCCAGACCGTACTCGGAGCGTCCGGAGCCGTCACCGCCGTCACGCTGCTCTTCTGTATTCACTTTCCCAAGAATACGATTCACCTGATGATGGTCTTGCCAGTTCCAGCGTGGTTCGTTGGCGCGATTATTATCGTGAGTAATCTGTTGGGTTTAGCAGACGCGAACAGTACGACCGCTTTCGATGTTCACTTGGTCGGCGCGGCGTTCGCTGTTTGTTACTACCGATTCAAGTGGAACCTCGGACGTCTTGTGCCGAGCAGCCTGTCTGGCGGAGTGGCGGGCTTGAAGCGTGCCTTGAAACCAAAGCCTAAACTGCGAGTCCACGCGCCCGACGAAGACTACGGTGCGTCCGATGCCGAAGGTGACGCACTGCTCGATAAAGTCAATCGAGAGGGCATAGACAGCTTGACTTCACGCGAGAAGAAGGCGCTAGAAGCCTACAGCCGTCGAATGCAGCAGAAGCACCGCTAACGGCGACGCAGTAAGAAGAGCCCTCCAAGGCCAGGGCCCTCGGGATAGGAGCGATCACTTGCGATTCGGTGGCATCGTGTTGTGTGGCGGCGAAAGTAAGCGGATGCGGTTGCCGAAAGCTACCTTGCCATTCGGGCCGGAGTTGATGCTGCAGCGTGTGGTGCGTTTGCTATCTGACGTCGTTGAGCCAATCGTCGTTGTCGCTGCTGCAGGCCAGCGACTGCCGGAACTTCCAGCAGGCACCATCGTTACACATGACGAACGAGAAAGCCGTGGGCCCTTGGAGGGCCTTCGAGCTGGCCTCATGGCGATCGCGCCGCACGTGGATGCGGCTTATGCGACGAGTTGTGACACCCCTTTGCTTTCTGGAGCGTTTGTAGAGCGAATGACCGCTGAGCTCGGCGAGCATAATGCGGTCGTTCCCGTCGATGGCGAGTTCTATCACCCGCTCGCCGCCGTCTACCGCACCGATACGGTTGCATCGATGGAGCAACTTCTCAATCAGGAGAAACTGCGGACCTGTGACATTTTTGAATCGCTGACGACGAATCGTGTTTCGATCCAGGAACTTCGCGGCGTCGATTCGAAACTCTTGACGCTGATGAACGTGAATACGCCGGCTGAGTACTTGAAAGCGTTAGAGCTGGCAGGATGTCGAATTGAACTCGCCGTGAAAGAAGCGTTGGAGCTGTGACAGCACTCGCGTGATTTTGGTAGTTTAGTGACGTAAAGCACTACTCTCAACTAGGATGAATTTTCGCATGTCGGATGACTCGAAATTGGAACTCGCACGGAAGCAGATCGAGTTCGCTCGTTCTTACACAAAGTCTCTGTTGGTAGATATCGCGCCGGATGAATGGTTCAACATCCCTGAAGGTTGTGTGACGCACTTGGCTTGGCAAGTCGGTCATTTAGCCATGGCGCAATACGGTCTGTGCTTGTTCCGCATCCGTGGTCGGCAGCCCGTTGATACGGAGCTGATGACTTCCGCGTTTCGGAAGAAGTACAGCAAGGGTACAAGGCCCGATCCTGATCCGGCCAACAATCCATCTCCAGATGAAATCATGCAAGTCCTCGAACGAGTCTATGATCAAGTAATGGCAGAGATGTCAGGATACGATGACGCAACGCTCAACGAGCCGGTCGATATGCCGTATACGGCGTACGCGACGAAGCTGGGAGCGTTGCTCTTTTGTTCGCATCACGAGATGCTTCACGCGGGCCAGATTGGGCTGCTCAGAAGGTTGCTTGGCAAAGCACCTGTACGTTAAGATATTGGCATGAGTGCTGCACCCGATACAACCACTGTGGGCATTGGTGGACCGATCCCCGCGCTCGTGGCAGACAAAATCTATTCTCCGGAAGAGTTGTTGGCTCTGCCAGATGGTAAGCTGTTTGAACTCGTAGATGGCGAACTGGTGGGGAGAAACATGGGCGCAAAGTCGAGTTTGATTGCAAGTGAGTTGAATCGGCATCTCGGCAATTTCGTGAGCGATCACCAAATTGGTTATGTCTGGGGTGCCGATTGCAGCTATCAGATTTTCGGCGATGATGCAAACAAGGTACGGCGACCCGATGGCTCGTTCATTGCCAAGGGACGCTTGGAAAACGACGAAGCGCCTGAAGGACACGTTCAAGTTGCTCCCGATTTGGCGATTGAAGTTGTTTCACCGAATGACTTGGCCGTCTACATCGAGGGTAAGGTTGACGAATACCTTCGGGCAGGTGTTCGTTTGATTTGGGTTGTTTACCCGGAATCAAAGCACGTCCTGATCTACCGAAGTGGCACGACTGTCAAGCGGCTCGGTGTGGACGACGAGTTGACAGGCGAAGATATTCTACCCGGCTTCACGCTCGCCATTAGCAGTATCTTTTCCGCGGGACGCGAACCGGCGGGCGAATAACGTTTAAGTAACGTTCTCCGACTCGTTGGTGGCCTTTTGCACGACACCCGTAGTCCCATGCGGGTGAATCCACACCCAGGGGAGCGGCCACAATGCGACGAGGATAAAGATCCCGAGACGAACCCAGTTGCCGATATGAAGTCGCCGGAGTTCAAAAGCTGTATCGTTAATGTTGTCGATGTCGATTTGCATTCCGTCGTCTCTTGTCAGCAGCCGGAATGCGTCGTCTGATCTGATGCCCTGTCCTAGAAAGACCACACTTCCATCAGCGAGTGTCACTTGCCGCCCGATACCGGACTCATAAAAGTACGACTGGTAACTGTGCTCAGCTCGTCGATCCATGTTGGTCGACGTCAGTCGATCTACGGCGTCGCGAAGGCCAAGATCGGTCGGTTTGGTCCAGGGAATCTGTAGATCCGCGAATTCGCAAATGAGGATCGTACTCGATGTCCCGTCCGTAATATCTCGAAACCCCATTGACTCTTCCCCAGGCCAAACAGTCTTTTCGCCGACAACGCCAACGTAACTGGTCCGCGTTCGCGGTGATTTGGAGTTATGCGGTTGCGATGGACAGGAGTAGATTTGCGGCATCTTGTCGAGCAGTGGTCGATTGTTCGGACCGTCCCATGCTTCGGAGAAGTCGTATTGGTCGTACAGTTTTCGCTCTCCAACGTAGGGAAGAATTAACGCTCGCCAACTGTGCATGGGACGACCTTCCGCATCCGCGATGTACGCTGGCGGAAACGTCTTGTTGACATCGTGATAGTTGTGCAGGCCAATCGCGATCTGCTTTAGGTTGTTCGCACATTGCATCCGACGCCCTGCTTCGCGAGGTGTGGAAACTGCGGGGAACAATAACAACAAGCAGCAACAGGGTAAAAGAATAACAAGGAAACTCGCCAGGCGGCGAGGACGCGAATTGCCCGTGAATACATAGCCCCAGCCGCTGCCAAGCAACATCGCGATGATCACACCACCTCCGCCGAATGTTGCCAGAGAGGCTGCGAACAGTGCTGTCGCGTAGAGGCAATGCACCAGCAGGAATTGCAATGTCTTTGCCTCGTGCGATGCGACCCTGTTCTCATGACCCGACATAATGGCTTCTCATGACCCCGTACTTCGTCGAAGCTATTCGTCCTGATCGGTCGTCGGCATCCCCAGTTGCTTCATCTTGCGATAGAGATTTGATCGGTGAAGGCCGAGGCGTTCTGCGGCATCCGTCATGTTGCCTCTCGTTCTTTCGATCTGCTTCTTGATGTATTCGATCTGGAAGCGCTTTGTCGCGTCGGGCAGTGGCAGGTCGAGTGAGAACATCGCGCTGTCATCGCCCGACGGCGACAGAATGAACGCCAGCTCGTCGATATCGACGTTGTCGCCCTGCGACAGGTAGGCGATTCGTTCCATTAGGTTTCGCAATTCGCGAACGTTGCCCGGCCAGTTGTGTTTCAAAAGACGCTTGCGCGCTGCGGCGGTAAACGCGGGGGGACATCGCCGGGCCTTCAGGCAAAACTCCTGAAGAAAGTGCTCAGCGAGCATCACGATGTCGTCGCCACGTTCACGGAGTGGTGACAACTCGAGCGTGACGACATTCAATCGAAAGTAGAGGTCTTCGCGAAACTTCTTGTTGCGCACGAGTTCTGCGAGTTTTTGATTGGTCGCTGCGATCACCCGTGCATCAGTATGAATCGGCAGTGATCCGCCGACGCGAACGACGACTTTCTCTTCGAGCACTCGCAATAGCTTGGCCTGTCCGCTCAAACTCATATCGCCGATTTCATCGAGGAACAATGTTCCGCCGGAGGCCAGTTCAAACTTGCCGGGCCTCGATTCGTGAGCGTCCGTAAACGCGCCTTTCTCATGGCCAAACAGCTCACTCTCCAGCAGCGTCTCGGTCAAAGCGGCACAGTTCACCGCGATGAACGGCTCATTGCGGCGGCTGCTGAGGTAGTGAATTCGTTTGCTGACAACTTCTTTGCCGGTGCCGTTCTCGCCGAGAATCAGAACCGATAGGTCAGTGTTCGAGACGCGCTGGATGGTTGATCGCAGCGCTTCAACCGACGAGCAACTGCCGACTAGCTGCGAGCCTTGCTCGCCCTCGTCGGCGGCTTGATCGCGGACCTTGACTAGCTGTTCATGTTCGTGCGTGTTTTCCAACGCGATCGCCGCGTGACCGGCAAGCTCTAGAAGTGCCTCTTCGTCCGAATCGGTGAACTCGCCTTCGCATTTGTTGATCAGCTCGAACGCTCCGAGCATCCGACCTTGTCCACCGACCAGCGGCACACACAGCAAGGTGCGTGTGTGGAATCCAAGCTTCTTGTCGACACCACGATCAATTTCGTCCTGTTCATGACGGTCGACTCGCTGCGGTCGACCACTGTGGATAACTTGCCCGACGATTCCCGTCGTGTCAGCGATCCGCAACTCGCCACCTTCAACACCCAATGCCGGGCGTCCGACCAGCGTCTTGTTAGCGCGATCCCAAAGGAAGATGCTCGCCCGCTCGGCGTTCAGTAGCCGGGTTGATGTCTCGGCCATTGTCTCCAAAAGCTGCTCCATCTCCAGCGTGCGGTTCCATTGCGCTGCAATATCGAGAATCGCTTGAAGACGTTCGATTCGCGACCGATCACGCGCTCGCTCCCCGACCAGGCTTCGTACGATCCCGATCGCTTCCGCCTGAGACGAGAACAATTCAGCCGCTACTGAATCCGGCGGTCCGTTGAAACGACTGATGAGCAGCAATTCCGCGTGCTTCTGTATCGTTGCCGTCAGCCACTCGCCATCGCTCGCAATGCCTCCTTTGTCCAAGGCGTCAGACAGTAAGTCTGTTGGGATCTGTTGTCCCGAGCCCGAGAATGACTCAATAATCCATTCACCTTTATCGCTCCGGGCGACGGCGAGAAAGACGCACTGAAGCTCGCGCGCCACGATCGGCAAGACGTTCGCCCATAGTGCGGCTACATCGCGGGACTCGCTAGCGGCTTGCAGAAGCATCGGATTTACTGACATTTCAAACCTTGCGTCGGATATCCTGCAGGCTTTGTTCGCGAATCCTCGACAGATGACAAGCGGTTGATGGTATCAGAATGACGACGCCGCGACAGCTCGTCGTCAGTTCGACGATACATTGAGCGTGGAACGAATTCGTGGTCGGGCTCATGGTCGAACGGCGACGGACCCGATATCCTGAGGATTCTGGCGTGTTTATGCGTGGAATTAATCGGCGACCAGCAACCAAGGAGTTCGATGATGGGTCTGTTTGACGGCAAAAAGGGCTTGATACTCGGCGTTGCGAATGATCGGTCGATCGCATGGGCAATTGCGAAGCAGATTATGGAGCAGGGCGGAGAATGCGGCTTCACGCACCTTCCCGACAGGCCCGACGACGAGAAGAAGAAGAACCGTCGCCGCGTCTCCAAATGCACGGACGGTCACGAAGGAGCGAAGTTTCTCATTCCGCTCGACGTATGTAACGACGAAAACATCGCCGAGGTCATGAAGACTGCCGCTGACACGTTTGGCAAAATCGACTTCCTGCTTCATTCGATTGCTTTTGCCAGTCTGGACGACCTTCGCAATGACACCGTCGAGACAAGCCGAGACGGCTTCAAGCTCGCGATGGAGGTCAGCGCCTATAGCTTGCTGGCCGTCGCGAATGCTGCGAAGGATATCATGAGCGACCGCGCGTCGATTGTCACGATGACTTACTTCGGTGGCGAACGCTGTGTGCCAGGATATAACGTCATGGGAGTGTGCAAGGCAGCGTTAGATGCTTCGATGAAGTATGCCGCCCACGATCTTGGGCCGCGCGGAATTCGTGTCAACGCGTTAAGCGCTGGCCCGCTGAAGACGCTGGCGAGTTCGGCCGTTGGTGCGAAGGGGATGGAGGCCCTCTACGAATATATGTCGCCAATTGGACGCAATATCACGCACGAAGAAGTCGGTCGCACCGGAGCTTTTTTGCTGTCGGACATGTCGGACGGAATCACCGGCGAGATCATGCACGTCGACGGCGGCTACAATATGATGGGATCACCAGGTCGATTGCTCGACAAGATCGAGGCCGAGAAGCAAAGCTGATCGAAGAGTCGCGCCATGTCAGAACCGGCGACGCAAATCGCGATCGCAGTTGTTGAACGTGATGGCTATTTCCTCGTAGGAGAGCGCCCGGCAGGAAAGCCGTTGGCTGGCGATGCTGAGTTTCCAGGCGGGCGCGTCGAAGCGGGTGAAACTCCCGAAGTTGCAGCAGTGCGTGAGTGCATGGAAGAAACGGGGCTTTCGATCGCAATCGTTGGTAGCTATGACGACCGATTGCATGAGTACGCGCACGATCGGCTCCATCTACATTTCTTTGCCTGTCGAATCGTTGGCGCGGTGGAGGAGCCTCGAAAGCCGTTTCGCTGGGTTTCCCGGCGGGATCTCCGGATGCTTAAGTTCCCAGAGGCCAATCGCTCGTTAGTGAGATTATTGCGAGCCGAAAACGACTCTAGTTATCCGCTCACAGAATAGCGTCGGCTGGTGTATTCCCTACGTCAATGGTTGCTCCGACGGCCATTGTCGCGAGGGTGAACCCGCTCATCATCCACGACCCAGTACCCGTCCACGTCGCTATTAAGCAGATTGCGGCGACGAGTGTCAAACATGCAAAGAAGAAGCGTTCATACCGAACTTCGTTTTCGGCGCGTTGACCGAGCCGAGCAATGACGACGCTGAGAATCGCCGCCGCCTGAACGGCTAGTGCGATGCAGAAGAGAACGCTGTCTTGATTGTTGGCCCACATCCTTGTTGGCTCCTGATTGCGGTTTAAGCGGCGAGAGTGTACCGCGTTAGATGCCATCAGGGGAATGCGAACTTTGTGCCAAGACTTGATGTCGATCGAAAAACCTTCTCTGAGAACGGAAAACTCGGTGTTTTCCACGTTAGCAAAGCCGCTATTTCAAGGTGATTGGGTTGTAGTTTTTACAACTCATGATCGCACCTGATGCTAGCGTGTACGGGAAAAATCACTTTAGAAGTCGTTGAAGCTCAGTGTCGAGCTCCGTGGAATGGACGTTGCGTCGAACGACTCTCCCAGACTTGTCTATCAACATCATTGTTGGGACAGTCATGACGCCAAGTTCGTTGGCGAGACGGCTATCGAGGCCACCTGATTCGAACAGCTGAGGCCACGAAAGTGAGGTCGTGCGAAGATATTCCTTCAGCGAGTTCGCTTCGCTGTCGAGGTTGATACCGATGGGGGCGAACCCCTTTGCCCCGTAACGAGCTTGTAGAGCCTTGATCGTCTTCAGGTCCTCCTTGCAGGGTTCGCACCAGGTGGCCCAATAGTGGATCAGAACAGTTTTGCCTCGATAGGCGCTAAGGTCGACCGCGCGACCGTCGATCGTCTTGCCGCGGAGTTGGATGCTGCTACCTACGGATTCCAGCCGCCGCTTCGCGCCGGCTGCTTTGGTAGCGATCGGACTCGACGAAAAGTCGCTGACCACCCTGCCGTACCACTTCGCAGCGTCTGACTCTTTCCCGCCTAATTCATGCGCGAACGCCAGTTGCAGCATGGCGTCGGGAGTTGAGTCGCTCTTGGGGTACTTCTTCGAGAAATCCTCCAGATCCTTCAGCCACTGGCCCTGAATCTTAGCGAAATCGGCGTTCGGTGATTGAAGTTTCTGCCCGTACTCGGCGGTCAAATACTGAAGAGTTATGTAGGGGACGAGGTCTGCACTGTCCTTGTCTCGCGAGAGTCCAGCGACCACTTTCTTCAATCGATCAATACCGTCGGGGTAATCACCCGCTTGTATCGCCGCGCTAATGCTATCGGCAAACTGTCTCATCCATGTGGCTCGCTCCGCGGCGGACGAAGCCTGTTTTGCGATCCCTTCGAGGGCATCCGCCCGTTCTCGGTTGAGCTTGGCGAGCGTCGCTGAATTGCTGGCTGCGGCCAGGCTTTCGTCAATTCTCTCCAGTTCACCGAGCAGCGATTGCATCGCCTCGTTGACACTACCAACGTCGCCTTCGATCACGTCAGGAGCGCGATCTACGGAGGTGTAAAAGAACCCGGCTGAAGCTTGGCTTTTCGGCAAGTCGATGATTCGCCAAGCATCGCCGACACGAACGAGAGTTCCGACTGAGACTTGGCCATGTTTGCCATCGGTATCGATGATCGCTGCAGCATTGTCGTAGGCGACGAGATCTTTCGTCGCGCCGTCTGCTCCGGCAGGAATCACGCCTGGGCGAGTACCGCCGAAATGAAGCCATTTGGACTCGCTCGCGACCATTTTCTGGGATTCAGAAAGTGACTCGATCCCGTCTTCGGCCGCCTTGATTCGACGTGCGATGTCGCTCTTGAGGCTCTTGCCGAGTCCCAGTTGGTTTAGCTCCGAGGTAGTGAGCAGCAGCAGCTTGAATCGTTCAACGTCCTTGTGTTGCAACGCAGAGATCACCTCCGCCGTCGTCTCTTCTGGTGAGATCATCTTCCAGCTATCGATGGTCCCATCTTCGTTCTTATCCAATCCCCACCGCGTCCCGCTTGTACCCATCCAGCGGTACTGATCGGCCTTGCCATTGAAGTTCGCGTCGACGTCTCGATAGATCTCGATGCCATCCTTGAAGTAGCTCCATTGGTCGAGCTTTTTGTCTTTGTTTGTGTCAAGGAATCGCCTGAGCATTTGCCCGGACTCCTCGCGGACGATCCAGCCAGCTCCGAGTTCGCGGGCCGCTTCGATCTTGCATTTTGCAGCGGTTTCGGTCGACGGGATATCGTAATCAACGTCCGCCTGGATCGGCTCCAGCGCTAAAGCCTGCGTGACAGAAGACGCTGCCCAAAGTTGCGTCGGTGACAAAGCGAACACGGCGGTTGCAACTATGATGCAGTGAACATTCTTGCGCATAAAGCCGTCCTTTGAGGGAATCAGGCAACTTAATTCGACGACGGTTCGATATCGACAATTCTCTTCGGCGGATTCCGTGCCGGATCGCCAGTAAAAATAGGAAGAGTATTCGGGTTGTAGCGCGAGGATTCACTACGTTTACGGAGCATTATCCGAAAACAGTATCACCATCCGAACGCCCCGCCCGGTTTGCTACCTGAGAAACCTCAAGATTTGAAAGTTTCGCGTCGTGGATCGAAACTTGAACTCTTCGCCCACTTGCTTACTCCATTCCGCCCTTTGTGCGGGCGTGAGGACCTGGGTGAGTTCGCGGTCAGCAGAACGTTTGAACTCCCACATTTCACCGGTCAGTCGCTCACATAGTTCCTCCGTTATGGCAGCCATGCGTTCTCGCTGCTGGTCATCCAAGCCAACGACCGCGTTGATCGTCCGAACCGGGTCGACGACGGAACGGGAACGCCAATGAAGTTCTTCTAGCCGTCTTTCTTGGTGAGGTAGCAAGAGCGCGCGACGAGCCTTCGCCTTTTCCTCGAGGAGTTGTTGCTGGAATGCGAGAACCTCTGCCGTTAGCTTGGCGACTTCATCAGGTTGGACACCCTCGATTCTCCTTCCAAACGCTCGCAGTTGTTTCTTCGCTTCCACGTTTCCATGTGACGCGGCACCGAGTTGATCAGGAATCAATTCCAATTCCTTTTGGACTTCCGCCCGGTACATCAGCATCGCGTAGCCTGAAAGGGGTAGCTCATTTCTGGGAAGATAAAAGTTCAGCGTCAGGCCGGCTAGCGGCTTCAGGCCCGTCCTCGCAGATCTAAACTCAAAGTCTTCACCGATTCGTTCACTCCACGTGGTTCTCTGCCTCAAGCTCAGCAGCGTAACCAACTCGCGTTGGATGTCACGACATCCAACCCACATCAACACTCGAAGCTCGTTGCCAAGGTCGGTTTCCAGATCACGGATTCGGGTCTTCTGATCGTCACTCAATGGAAGCGACTTTTCGAGCGTCCTGTCGAGCGACTGCGATGGCCCGTTCCACAGTGATTGATACTGAATCAACAGTTGTTCGAGCCTCACGATCTGTGCCGGACTCAGGCACTGCACGATGGCATTGATTTTAGCCACTTGGATTCGGTGATCGAATGCTTTGATCTCCTGTTGGCTGAGAGAAGGTCCCCTCCTCTTGCGTTCAGCCTGCAAGTCATCGGTCACACCTCTCGAATCCCGGATCGCCACCCGCTGGTCTTCGGTAATCTTCAGTTCCCGCAGAACTTCCTCGCGACGTAGAAGACTGCTGAGGTCTCTCAACTCAGGGGATGAACGCTCCTCACCAAACGGATGGCTTAAGACAGGCCCCGCGTTCAGGAGGATGATCAGAGTTGCGCAGAAATGCAAGATATACATAATTAAACCTACATCATTAGTAGCATGAGGAATTCGTCAAATTCCATCAATGCTGCATCGTACCGTACATACGCTTCATAAAACCCGCCGGTCGTCGCTGCTTCATAATCCTCGGCAGCTGCATCAAAGTCGACGATGGCTGCGTCGTATTGGGTGGTCGCGAAATCCCAGTCCTGCACGGTCATCGCGTTTCCCGCAACAGTCATGTGAAGCTGGCCGTCAGCGTCATGGAACACACCTTGCGCGTATTTGTTGGTGCCGCTCGCCTTGTGGGCGTTGCCGCTGTTGATCAAAATGTCTCCTGTAATAAGAAACATTGGATCAATACCGGCCGCAACTAGCTGCGCCCTTGCACCCATCGCATTGTACAATTTGTCCTCAGCGTCATCTCTCATGTACTCCGCATGGGTGCGCCACGACATGGCCTCCGCCTGAGCCGCGCCGGCCAGTGTCTGGGCCATACCGGCACCGGCCTCGTCAGCCGCACCTGCATTGGCAAACAGGCCCAGAATCAGAGCCGCAAGTGAAAATATTTTTGCCGTTGTCATCGTCATCTCCCTCATCGTAGCTAGAATGCATTAAAATCAATGTCTCTCTATTAGTCATTACTGCTGAGAACAACGATTCGAACAGTGGCAGGGAGAATATTCTGGAAATTCGAATCGCGATCTCGTATAAAAGCAGGTGCGCAGTTTAACGAATAGCGACACATGTGGCGAAATGGCAGACGGTCAACCCTTCAGCGAATTGTACGAGCGGGCTTTGTCAGGAGACCGCGAGGCGCAAGCCGATCTCTATCTGAGGTACGGCAACCACATGCGACGGTGCATCGCCCACAGGCTTAAACGGTTGAATATTGCGTGGGCGGTTGACCCCGATGACGTGTTCGACTCCTTCTTCACGCGACTTATCGCGGGGCGGGTTCAGTGCCGCTTTGACAGTCCGCTGCACTTCGTCAATTACTGCGAGCGCGCACTTCGCAACAAGTGTCAGGATGTGTTGAGATTTGTCATTCTACGGAAAGCACACGACATTGCGGATTGCCCGCCTGAACTCCTTGAAGATCCAGCAGCGTTAGATGATCTCGATCAATTTACTTGGGACGAACAGTTGGAACGCGCCTACTCGCAACTGACTCATATCGAACGAGTGGTCTGTTTCTTGCGAGCGGGCGGACGTTCCTGGTCGGAGATTAGCCAACGCCTGAGAAGATCACCCGATGCCATCCGAATGATCCACCAGCGAGCGGCACAACGATTAGGGAACGATATTCTTGCAGGGGGGGGGGGTAACATTACTCGGCCCGTAGAAGCGGGCGTTTTGGCTGGCAGTTCTTGTGCTGACGTTCTTCGTAGCTGGGCCGCGAATTTGGGAGTACGTGCCGGTTTGACAGGCAGACGAGCGTGCCTAGAATAAGGGGCTCGCGAAAACGCAGGCCTGGGTCTATCCGGCCCGCGACAGATGCGGGCGTATAGCTCAGTTGGTTAGAGCGCGTCGCTGATAACGACGAGGTCCCAAGTTCGAATCTTGGTACGCCCACTAGTGGAAACGACGAATCTCAAGTACCAAATGACAAAGATTGCCTGTTTGTAATTTTATGTGTGTCGATTGCGATTTAACCCCTTGGGGATGTAGCTCAATTGGGAGAGCACCGGCTTTGCAAGCCGGGGGTTGAGGGTTCGAGCCCCTTCATCTCCACTAGCCGTTGGGCTGGTAAAAGACAGGGTGACGTAACAACTTTCAAAAACGTCGTCGTCCCTGTTGACAGTTTCAGATGCCACCACTAAATTCGTAGTTTCCCCTTGAGGGAATCTTCGCGGTAAGGAGTTCAGCTCTCTCTTTTATTTAACATTGAGAGCTGAACTCCTGTCCGCTAGGACAGGCAGTTGGAGTCACCGCTGGTGGCGCTGGCTAACTGATCTTTGACAATTTGGTTGTAAAGGTAGATGGCATCTTCGTGAGAGCGAGGTTTGCCTCGTGGGCGAGAGCCTGCTTGGTTAATCGAACTCTCTCAAGAGAATGAAGTTCTTAGTTAGCGCAAAGACGAATGATCAAATCGTTACTGGATCGTAGTGATTGCTGATCTATAGACGAGAGTCTTGGATTTAAGTGGTCAAGCTACTAAGGGCGCACGGGGGATGTCTTGGTATCGGAAGGCGATGAAGGGCGTGGAAGTCTGCGAAAAGCCCGGGGAAGTTGACAAACGAGCGTTGATCCTGGGATTCCTGAATTGTTCCTGCGTTGAATACATAGGCGCGTGGAGGCTAACCTGGCGAACTGAAACATCTAAGTAGCCAGTGGAAAAGAAAGAAAAATCGATTCCGTAAGTAGCGGCGAGCGAAAGCGGAATAGCCCAAACTTCGGGGGTTTTCCCCTGGAGGGTTGTAGGGTCCCTTACATGAGAGTTACAAAACCACCTGTTAGCAGAAGCTTTTGGAAAGTTGCACCACAGAGGGTGATAGTCCCGTACGCGACAGCAGTGTGGACTCTCGAGGGATACCTGAGTAGGTCGGGTCACGTGAAACCCCGACTGAACCAACGGGGACCATCCCGTAAGGCTAAATACTCTCCGATGACCGATAGTAAACTCAGTAGCGCGAGTGAAAGATGAGAAGAACCCCTGCTAGGGGAGGAATGTGAACCTGAAACCGTGTGCCTACAAGCGGTCGGAGCACTATGCCAGTTTACTGGAATGTGTGACGGCGTGCCTTTTGCATAATGATCCGGCGAGTTACCGTCTGCGGCTTGGTTAAGTCCCTTCGGGACGAAGCCATAGGGAAACCGAGTGTTAATAGCGCGACATTGTCGTAGGTGGTAGACGCGAAACCTGGTGATCTACCCATGAGCAGGTTGAAGCGCGGGTTAAACTGCGTGGAGGACCGAACCCACTTGGGTTGAAAACCGAGGGGATGACTTGTGGGGAGGAGTGAAAGTCTAATCAAACCAGGAGATAGCTCGTTCTCTCCGAAATAGCTTTAGGGCTAGCCTTGTGCCACTATGCATCGGGGGTAGAGATACTGAATCGGATGGGGGCTCTTCCCAGAGTACCCCACTGAACCAAACTCCGAATACCGATGTAACTATCACAGGAGTCAGTCTACGTGGGATAAGCTGCGTGGTCGAAAGGGAAACAACCCAGACCGTCGGCTAAGGGCCCGAAGTCATGCTCAGTCACTAAGGAAGTTGAATTGCTGAGACAGCCAGGATGTTGGCTTAGAAGCAGCCACCATTTAAAAAGTGCGTAACAGCTTACTGGTCGAGCA
>JACKQG010000470.1_pt1 | contig 58697 bp, 58 predicted proteins | sample 8237621 | NCBI WGS metagenome assembly JACKQG01 (sample SAMN15677084, study PRJNA649215) | marine metagenome | biome: marine; feature: Black Sea; material: saline water; isolation source: suspended particulate matter (SPM) from the Black Sea western gyre | collected 2013-06-09/2013-06-10 | depth... | reverse complement strand
TTATTTTTATTTAGGTAAGCGTTTCAAACTACATAAGCCATGATATTACACGTGGCTGCAAATAAAAAAAGGATAGAACTATGTCAGATTTCGATATCAATCAATTTAAAATTGAATCAGAGCCATTTTATGAAGCACAATCAAACGAAGCAGAGTTATATACTGCAGCGTACAATGCACGCTTGCCGGTCATGGTTAAAGGTCCAACGGGTTGTGGTAAGTCTCGTTTTATTGAGCATATGGCGCACAAACTAGACAAGCCTATTATTACTGTGTCATGTAATGAGGATATTACTGCTTCAGACTTGATTGGTCGTTATTTATTAGATGCTAATGGTACTCGTTGGGTGGACGGCCCATTAACATTAGCTGCACGTCACGGTGCAATTTGTTATTTAGATGAGGTTGTGGAAGCGCGTCAAGACACCATGGTGGTTATTCACTCATTAACAGACCACCGTCGTGAATTAATGTTGGATAAAAAAGGTGAGCTGGTTAAAGCGCATCCTGATTTTCAGTTGGTTATTTCATACAACCCAGGTTACCAGTCATTGATGAAAGATCTTAAGCAATCAACCAAGCAGCGTTTCACTGGCATGGATTTTGATTATGCATCAGCTGAGTTAGAGGCATCAATTGTTGCCAAAGAGTCAGGTGTGGATGCGGATATTGCTGACAAATTGGTTAAACTTGCGCAAACTACGCGCAACTTAGTGGGCCACGGTCTTGACGAAGGTGCATCAACACGTTTGCTTAATTATGCTGGCATACTCATTGCTGACGGCATTGAGGCTAAAGATGCTTGTCATATGGCTTTAGTTAATCCAATTACAGATGATGATGAAGTTCGCACAACCATGGGTGGTGCGATTGATGCTATTTTTGGTTAATCAAGGCTTAGCCAAATGAGTGAAGCAACTCAACATCAACCCCTTGATTGTGCTTTTGAATCTGTTCAAGAAGTATTTACTCTAAATATTGATCAGGCTGAAAATAAGCTAACTGATCATGGGTTAAAAGAATATTATCAGGGTGCTGAATTTTTAGCCAAGATTGGTCAAGGTGACAAATTATCAATTGCTTTTTTAAAGGTGATGCCCTGGGTGGGTGAGTTTTATGGTGATGGTTCGATAAAAAAAATTACTGATTTTGCTTATCAAAAAATCTCAAGAACGCCTAATAAAGATTCGGTAGAGCCTTTCTTAATTAGCTTTATTGATGTTATTGAGCATACTAACGCTGATCAATTAGATGATTATCTAGGTCTAATCGAATATCATCTAAAGAAAACCACAATTTCCATTCATGGCATTCATGACACACACACATCCCCCTCGCTAAAGGCGTTGATTGGGCAAGTTCACTTACTCTTGGAGCAATTAGATTACGAAGGGGTTTATGAATGGGTGAATTATGGTTTAAGATATTTTCAAAACCATCCTGAGCGCCAGGAGGAGTATTTTTCTCTATCCACACCAGATTCTAAAGCGGTATTTCAGCGCCAGAGAAAGGGTGCATTGTTTTCTGATTTAGAGCGTCCAATTAATCTTTTCCAGCAGGCTTTGTGGAAAACAGGCTTTATGTATGCGCCATACTCGCCAGATTTTGAAAAGCTAGAGCATTTTGCGCCTTATTTAGAAAGTGATGTTATTCGTCTGCCGGACATCTACACCGAGTTTAATGGTGTATCGCCTTGTAAGCGTTATATGGCATTAGTATCGCACCTTGTTGCACACCATAAATATACAACGCGTGTTGTAGCTGATAATGTATCACCTCAGCAGCGATTTTTTGCTGAGGTATTTGAAGATGCACGTGTTGAGTATTTAGCTTGCCAGGAATATCCAGGTTTGAGAAAGCTCTGGATGAGCTTAATACCAAATCCTGGTGAAGCTGATTGCGATAACGAAAAATACTCTTGTGTTCGTCATAGAGCAATTGTACTAACTCGTGCACTTATTGACGACAAACATTCATACAAAGATCCAATATTATTAGAATTTGTTGAGAAGTTTAAAGCTTTGATGGCTAAAGGCGAAAGCTCATCACAAGACAGTTTAAATCTTGGTATTTTGTATCTGGTTAAAACACACCAAGTGTCAGACGCACTGCCAGATATGTATTTTGATAACACCGAAGTTAGCTATCGTGATGACAATCGTTCGATGTGGTTGTTTATTGAAGAGTTCGATGAAGATGATGAAATTTTTCAAAATACCAATAAAGTAGAAGACGACGAAGAGGAGGAGATTGAAGTTATTCCTCCACATTATTACGACGAATGGGATTATGCGTATGAGTCATATAAGCCTGATTGGGCAGCAGTATATGAAAGACTCCATTCTCATACTGATGCATCAAAAATTGATCGCTTACTAGATAAAAACGCCGCTTTAGTTAAACAATTAAAAAAAGTATTAGACCTACTTAAACCGCAAAGTAAAAAGCGCGTACGTTACCAAGAAGAAGGTGCTGAGCTGGATTTAGATATCGCTCTTAGAAGTGTGATTGATGTTAAAAATGGTTCACAGCCTGATACACGTATTAATGTTGATTTTGAACATGATTCTCGTAGTGTTTCTGTATTGCTATTGTTGGATTTATCAGAGTCTCTTAATGAAACAGTTGGCTCTTCGGGTCAAACTATTCTTGAGCTTTCTCAGGAGGCAGTATCGCTACTTGCTTGGGCGGTGGAGCAGCTGGGTGATAACTTTGCTATTGCAGGGTTTAATTCTGATACACGCCAAAAGGTTATGTATTACCATATTAAGGGTTATTCTGAACATTGGGATGATACGGTTAAGTCGCGTTTGGCTGACCTTAAAGCTGAATTTTCAACACGTATGGGAGCGGCTATTCGTCATGGAGCGCATTATTTAGATTTACAACAGAGTGATAAAAAACTCATGTTGATTCTTACAGATGGCGAACCTGCAGACATCGATATGGGCGATCCTAAAGCGTTAATTCAAGATGCGCATAAAGCGGTACAAGAAGTGCAGCAAAAGGGTATGTATCCATATTGCATCAGTCTTGATAAAAGAGCAGATGAGTATATTGGCGATATTTTTGGTTCGCATTATTCAGTCATTGATCGTATTGAATCGCTACCAAAAGAATTGCCACAATTGTTCTTATCGTTAACCAAATAATGAATACGCTAACGGCAACAATTAAATTTGATTACAAGGGTGAACACTATGAATTATCTACATTGATTAATGTAGATAACTTTATTGATCATGAGGATTTTTATCAATCTGTATGTCTGGCCATTGCAAAAAACAACAACGTAGGTTTGTATACTTACGAGCTTGAAATCATGATGGATCAGGCGATTACATTTACTGATGCAACAGGATATGCCTTAGGTTGTATTGATAATAATGATATTAATTTAGACTGCTTAAGAAAGCAACAGAGTGATTATCTTTTAAAGCCAGTAATAAATGATTTAATCAATCAATATGGATTAGATGCGAATGATAAAAATATTTACAATGCACTAATTCATGCCTTTCAAGAAGGTGAAAAAAAATAGATTTATTGATTTTGTTTTCTTAGAAACAAGCAATTTTTAAAAATACAACAGTTAATACCCATTAATTTTATAAGTTTATGCAGGTAAATTTCATAGCAATTAAGACCAAATCTGAGGCAAATAAAACCTGACAAAAATACTTTAGTATCAAGTGTTTGAGGTGGTATCAAGGTCGAATATATTCGATTAATAATAAGAATTACTTATTATTGTTTAATAAAAAATTAATTTACATTTTGTTTATTGTTCATATAATTCAGACTCCAACTTAACAAAAAAGAATTGGAATCCAATTTAATGAATAGGAGAAAACAAAATGGCAAAAGTTTATGATGCGGGTGTAAAAGATTACCGCGAAACTTATTGGATGCCGGACTATACGCCGAAAGAGACGGATATTCTAGCATGTTTTAAAATCACACCACAAGACGGTGTTCCGCGTGAAGAAGTTGCGGCAGCAGTAGCTGCTGAGTCTTCAACAGGAACTTGGACGACAGTATGGACAGACCTATTAACAGATCTTGACCACTACAAGGGTCGTTGTTATGCGATTGAAGATGTTCCGGGAGACGATACATGTTTCTACGGATTTGTTGCATACCCGATTGACTTATTTGAAGAAGGTTCAGTTGTTAACGTAATGACTTCTTTAGTAGGTAACGTATTCGGCTTTAAAGCTTTACGTGCACTTAGACTAGAAGACATTAGATTTCCTATTGCATACGTAATGACTTGTAATGGTCCGCCACAAGGTATCCAGCTAGAGCGCGATATTCTTAACAAATATGGTCGTCCTTTATTGGGTTGTACAATTAAGCCTAAGCTAGGTTTATCTGCTAAGAACTACGGTCGTGCTTGTTATGAAGGTCTTCGTGGTGGTTTAGACTTCACGAAAGACGATGAAAACGTTAACTCACAGCCGTTCATGCGTTGGAGAGCTCGTTTTGACTTTGTACAAGAGGCTATCCAGAAAGCTGAAGCTGAAACTGGTGAGCGTAAAGGTCATTACCTAAATGTTACTGCACCGACTTCTGATGAGATGATGAAGCGTGCTGAGTACGCTAAAGAAATTGGTTCTCCAATTATTATGCATGACTACATTACAGGTGGTTGGGCTGCTAACACGCAACTAGCACAATGGTGTCAAGATAACGGTATGTTGTTACATATTCACCGTGCGATGCATGCGGTATTAGATCGTAATCCGCATCACGGTATCCATTTCCGTGTATTGACTAAGATTTTACGTTTATCTGGTGGTGATCACTTGCACTCAGGTACAGTTGTAGGTAAGCTTGAAGGCGACCGCGATGCTACTTTAGGTTGGATTGATATTATGCGTGATTCATACATTAAAGAAGATCGTTCACGTGGTATCTTCTTTGATCAAGATTGGGGTTCAATGCCAGGTGTAATTCCAGTAGCTTCTGGTGGTATTCATGTATGGCACATGCCAGCACTAGTAAATATCTTCGGCGATGATTCAGTACTACAGTTTGGTGGTGGTACATTGGGTCACCCATGGGGTAATGCAGCAGGTGCAGCAGCAAACCGTGTAGCGGTTGAAGCTTGTGTTGAAGCGCGTAACACTGGTCGTGAACTAGAAAAAGAAGGTAAAGATATCTTAACTACTGCAGCTAAGCACAGTCCTGAACTTGCTATCGCAATGGAAACTTGGAAAGAAATCAAGTTTGAATTTGATACAGTTGACAAAATTGACGCAGCGCACAAGTAAAATATCAATATCAATAACAAGGTGTTAAAGCCTTGTTTACTAACTAATATATAAGGAGCATTAATATGCAAGATTATCAATCAAGTTTAGGTAACGCTGAAAGTCGTAAATTTGAGACTTTCTCATATCTGCCTACAATGAACGCAGATCAAATACGTGAACAAGTTCAATACATCATTGACAAGGGTTGGAACCCAAGTGTAGAGCACACTGAGCCGCAACATGCTGCTGGTTCATACTGGTACATGTGGAAACTTCCAATGTTTGGTGAAACAGAGGTTGACGCAATTCTTCAAGAAATTGAAAATTGTCATACTGCACATCCGGGCAATCATGTTCGTTTGTTAGGTCTTGACAACTTTGCGCAATGTGCTGGTACTTCAATGGTTATTTACCGTGGTAAAACGGTTTAATAGCTAGTTAAGTATTTTTTTAAGAGACCCTGGTTAGGCTTATGGTGTGGCCAGGGTTTTTTTTTCTTAATACGGAAGATCTTTACATAAATAGGTGTTAAATACTCTTATTTATGTAAAGACCTTATAAGATAAATATTATGAATAAACCGAATACATATGTTGGTATCAATAATGAAATCAATGGCGGCATGACCACCATTGGTAAAGTGATTAGAGATGCTTGGGTTTTTGGGCTGTTAGATGAGTCTGAAACTTGTGAGGGTTGGAATTTAGCTGGGATTGATGCTTTATTGCAAAAGGTTAATGCCGAGTGGGATAAATATGGCTGTATGGTGAGTTATTTGCCGCCAGAATTGGCCGAGCGTCATTCTAGGATACATGATCATGCCATTCAGTGTGCCAAAGAATCAGGCTGGTCGGGTGAGCGTGAAACAGACGATGAAGATGAATAATATAAGTGGAGTAGAATATGTCTAATACAACAGTAGATCCAAAACAATATATTATCAATGATGAGCCATACTATGAGGCTATTGATGATGAAATAGAATTATACGAATCAGCTTACGATGTTCGTATGCCAATGATGATTAAAGGTCCGACAGGTTGTGGTAAATCGCGTTTTGTTGAACATATGGCTTGGAAACTTGGCAAGCCGTTAATTACTGTAGCTTGTAATGAAGATATGACAGCCTCTGATTTGGTTGGTCGTTTTCTTTTGGATAAAGATGGCACTAAATGGCAAGATGGTCCTCTAACAACAGCGGCTCGTATTGGTGCAATTTGTTACTTGGACGAGATTGTTGAAGCGCGCCAAGATACAACTGTTGTAATTCATCCGTTAACAGATCACCGTCGCTCTTTACCACTTGATAAAAAGGGTGAAATTATTCAGGCACACCCTGATTTTCAATTGGTTATTTCTTACAACCCTGGCTACCAGAGTCTAATGAAAGATCTTAAGCAATCTACTAAGCAGCGTTTTGGCGGCATGGATTTTGACTATCCAGAAACTGAATTGGAAGTGGCAATTGTTTCTAAGGAGTCAGGTGTTGATATTCAAACTGCAGAAAAGTTAGTGCAAATTGCACATCGTGCTAGAAATCTTAAAGGCCACGGACTTGATGAAGGTATTTCTACTCGTTTATTGGTATATGCTGGTCAACTTATTGCTCAAGGCGTTAACGCTGAAGCTGCATGTAGCATGACTATGATTACACCATTAACAGATGATCCTGATATGCGTGATACATTGCAAGCTGCAGTGCAAACGTTTTTAGGTTAAATTTTGGTATGAATGCTTAATGTTTTTTAAGCATTTTTTAAGTTGCTAGTTTATTGATTGAACTCAAATTAAGGTATTTTTGTTATGTCAGCAATACTTCTTGAAGAATATTCTGAATTTTTAGAAAAAATTGCCCCCGAGGTAAGAGATGTTCTAGATGCAACTTTTGCTGATGCGGCACGTGTTATTTCGCCTGCAGGGCTGAAAGATTATTTAGATGGTGCCAAGTCTTTATGTGGCTTGGGCAGAGGCAACGATTTGGTTATCACCTATCTTGAAGTGATGCCTCAAATTACAAAAGAATGCGGTGAGGATATTATTCCTGATTGTGTTACTGCTGCTATGAAAGCCTCATCCCTAACCTCTGGTGAGGTTATTTCTTTACTATTATCAACACTTCCAGTGGTTTCAAGACGTTTGGGTGATGCCCAATTAGTGCGTGGCTATTTAACTTTAATCCATCAGTTGGCCTCTACTGCTGCTAGAGGTATTCGTCCAATGTTGCTTAATATTGACGAACTGTTATCCAAATTAACCTTAAGTGGTTTGCGTCGTTGGGCTCAATTTGGTGCCAAAGCTTATCGTCGTGATTTTAAAAATCTAACCTCTTATTTCTCACTAGATTCAGCAGATTCACGCGCCATGCTTGAAAAAGAGCGTCGCGGTGTTTTGTTTGCTAGAGTACAGCGCAAGTTAAACTTCTATTTGCGCGCTTTATGGGGTCGTGACTTCTTTATTCGACCTACAGGTGCTGATTATGCTGATTTTAGGCCTTATATTGAAGATCGTATTATCTATGTGCCAGACGCGCTAGATGATGTTGAAGGTGTTAAAGGTTTGGAGGTTTATCGTGCAACTGTAGCCCATATGGCCGCACACATGATGTATACCAATAAATCAATGTCTGCAGAGCAGCTTAGTCCTGCACAAATGTTTTTTATTGGCCTTCTTGAGGATGCTCGAGTTGAATATAAAGCCATTAATGACTTTCCAGGTCTGAAAAAGATATGGCATTCATTAATGATTTTGCAGCATGAAGAGCCTGCCGAGCATAAAACCATGGGAATCCTAGAGGACTTTGCTTTGCAGTTGTTAGATTCAAAGGCTAAAGGCAATGATGAACAGTTAAATGATTTTGCTGCTAAATTCCATGCAGAAATTGAAGCCAACCAAGATGATAATAATTTTTCTTGGCTAATGGGCATTGAGCTTTACAATATTTTTGAGGGTCGAAAAGAAATTCCTAGTCTCAGAATTCTAGAGCGTTATCGTATTGACTATCGTGATGATAATCGAATCATTTGGCATTATGAAGATATTAACTGGGATATGGGCATTGAATACATGGCTGCTAGTCAGCAGCAAGTGCGCTATGAGGTAAGCCCTTTAATGATGGCACATGAAGTAGATTGCGAGCTAGCCGGTGACGACGCTCAAGAAGTTTGGACTTGTAAGGATGTTATGCGTTTTTATGAAGATGACTTAACAGACACCGCCAGATCATTTAATGACGAATGGGGTAAGGAGCCAATTTCAGATCCTTATCATTATCATGAATGGGATTATCAAATTCAACTCCATCGTCCAGACTGGGCAACAATTTATGAGCGACGTGCCACAAAAGGAAACCCGGAAGATATTGATGAGATTTTATTAGAGCATAAGCCAATTGCCCATAGGATTCGCCAAATTATTGATTTACTCTCTCCAGCTGGTGTTCAGCGTCAACGTGGTATGGAAGATGGTGATGAGGTTGATATTAATGCAGCTATTGATGCGATGATTGCTATTCGTATGGGTGAACAGCCTAATCCACGTATCACTATGCGTAACGTGCTAAACACCAGAGATTTATCGGTTGTTGTGTTAATGGATTTATCTGAATCAACCAATGAAACGGTGGGAGATTCTGATAAAACAATTCTACAATTAACACGTGAGGCGGCAACTTTGGTGTCGACAGCGATTGAAGGCATTGGCGATCCGTTCGCACTTCACGGCTTTGCATCGGATGGTCGTCATGATGTGCAATATTTCCGTTTTAAAGACTTTAATCAACATTTTGATGATGAGGCAAAATCTCGTTTGGCGGGCATGAAGGGCGGTTTGTCGACTCGAATGGGTGCAGCATTACGCCATGCGGGGGCGCATCTTCATAAACAACAAGAAAAGCGAAAGTTAGTCTTGCTGGTTACTGATGGAGAGCCGGCAGATATTGATGAGACAGATCCGCAGCATTTGCGTTTTGATACCAAAAAAGCGGTTGAAGAGTTATATTCAACCGGCGTACTAACGTATTGCTTAACACTTGATCCGCATGCCGATGCTTACGTTAAGCGAATTTTTGGTGAAAATAACTATACCGTTATAGATAATGTTGAAAAATTGCCTGAGCAGTTGCCGTTGCTATTTGCCAGCTTAACTGCCTAGTTATCACATGTTTGAGGATGATGAAAAACTCATTGAGTTTGTTCCTAAATATCCTCATACATTGCCTCAAGACTGGGCTGATTCTAGCAATCCAAGTGTCTACGAAATAATTGCAACGCTGGACACTCTAAAGAAGATGTATGTTGATCAAGTTAAAGACCTGAGCCAAGGTCGAGTTGACACTAAAATAGGTGAAGAAAATTTAAGAAATATAGCAACTAATTATCAGTCGATTAAATCGATTTTATTTCAACCCCGTTAAAAAAGGAAAGTCATATGAAAGATGAAAACAAACCCTTAATCTTTGAAGTCAGTCAAAATAATTTTGAAGACCTTGTTGTGCATAATTCATCACACTTGCCAGTTATAGTTGAGTTTATGGGTATTTGGTCTGAGCCGTGTATTAAGACTGAATATGCTCTATCAGACCTTGCTAAAGAATTTCCTGGTGGCTTTATTTTTGCTAAGGTTGATATTGATGAGCAAGATGAGTTAAAACAGCAGTTTTCAATCACCAATGTACCTACTTTGGCAGTATTCAAGAATGGCAAGGAAATTCAGCGTGAAGAGGGTGAATTACAGAAAGAAGAGCTGCGTGTTTTGTTGAAACATTATGGGGTTTTTCGAGCGTCTGACGAATTGCGAGATCAGGCCAGAATTAAACATATGGAGGGCGATACTCAGTCTGCAATTATGTTGTTAACCCAAGCTGTTTCATCTGATCCAAGTAATACACGTATTGCACTGGACATGGTGCAAATCTTCCTAGATATTAATGAGATAGAGCAGGCGCAAGAATTGTTTGATAAATTACCCGAGTCAGTTAAAACAAAGGATATAGGTCTGTCAATTTCAAGCCAATTTAATTTTATTAGACTTGCTCAAAACACATCAGGCATTGACTCTTTAAAAGTGCAAATGTTAAGTGCACCAAATGACTATCAAGTGCGTTTTGATTTGGCAGTTTGCTTATTTGCTCAGCACGATATTGAAGCGGGCATGGAAATGTTGTTTTTTATTCAGGAAAACGAGCCAAATTTTAAAGAGGGTGTTGCAAGAGAAATGATCGGCATGATTTGCAACATGCTGGCTAATACTAATCCTGAAGAAAGTGGCGTATATCGTCAGCGGTTAGCCAATTTAATGAGTTAATAGTCTTAAAATACTTGCTCAACAAAATCTAAATCAATCTGAATGTTAGAGTTATCTAAAAGCTCTAAGCATTTTGGTACTGCTAGAAATACGGCGCCTAGACATACAGCGATAGCTGCAGGCTTTCCGGGCAGGTTAATAATTAAACTTCTACCACGCGTTCCTGCTGTTTGACGAGATAAAATAGCAGTAGGAACTGTGCGCAAGCTGACATTACGCATTTGCTCGGCAAAGCCATCAAAGATTCTCTCACAAACAGCATGTGTAGCCTCAGGGGTAACGTCACGTGTGGTTGGTCCGGTGCCGCCAGTAGTCAGGATTAGATTACAACCTTTGTTGTCAGCAAAATCAATCATGGTTTGTTCGATTAAAGGTTGTTCGTCTTCAATGATAATACTGTCTATTTCATAGGGAGATAAAACTGCATTTTTTATCCAATCTTGCATGGCAGGTCCACCAATATCTTCATATTCGCCACGGGCTGCACGGTCAGAAATTGTAATAAATCCTATTTTTATTTTTGTATTATTCATCAGTTATGTGTTGATAGTAAATTTTGATTGGATAATGTTAACACCGAAATATTTGAATATAAAAATATATTTATGTAGGGCTGGGTGAGAGTATAGATTTTTTAATTAACAGTAGTATTTCTAAAGTAATTATCCTTGTTCGTGCAATCATGACTAGCGTAATTATGACAATGCTCAACCATTGATGCATCACAAAATTTACAAAGAGCTGTTTTATTTGGCAAAGTTACGCTATTTTTGTCTACCAAAAAACCTTGGCTATTTAAACTGCTAAGAGATCTAGATAGTACCTCTCTACTCATGCCTAGTTGTGAAGCAATGGTGGCTTTGTTGTAGGGTAGAGCAATATGGGTAGATAACCATTTCTTTTGATTGATGATTTTTAGCAAGTAATAGCCAATCCTATAGTCAACCGTTTGTGTTTTGATTAGTTCAATCTCATGACTAAGAGCGATGGTTTTATTGGAAACTGAACTTAACAAGTTTAATGCAAATTGATTATTGATTTTAATTTGCTGTTTGACAACATCGGTTGGAATTGAAAATAACAGTACATCAGAAACGCTTTTGGCACTTGCCTTTAAGCATGTATTGGAAAAAATACAACTTTCCATAATGCTGTTATTGTTGTTAAGCATATGAAGAATAGTCTCCTTGTTGTTATTTGTATTTTTAAATACTTTAACCCAGCCAATCAAGATGACATGCAGGTGTGTTGCAATACTATTTTCGGCCACTATAAGTTTGTTTTTCGGTATTTGGTAAATATCACCACTATTAACGATCTTGTTAATCTCATAGGCAGGCATATTATTAAAGATAGGCAGCTTATATACTAGGCGTTGCTCAACATCAAGGTCTTTGATTGAGTCTGTGACAAACAAACTGTGCTTCTTATCAAGATTAAGAATAAGCTCGTACTCAATTGTGTGCATAACATCGAGCTTCTTTGATATTAGCTCAAACCAATCACTAACTTGGATTTTGCTAATTATGTCGCTGACATTTTTTTGAGAGAGTTGTGCTCGTATTTTATTTAGAATTTCAAAATCAGGCACATCATAGATTGACTCAACTATTTCTTGTTGTTCGATTGTTGCTAGAGAGATGAATGATTTTTTATAATAATTTTGCTCATTAAACAAAAACTCAATGCGTTCTTGGTACTCGTTATTGTCAAAATCATGTTTAATAAAACCTCTGAGAAGAATAAGTCGCTCAAGACCAACTTTCTCTTTCCATTGAATAAAAAAAACAAATGCACTAACGGCATTTGGATGAATATTTTTAATCTTAAGTGAAAAGCTGCTAATAAGTTGAATAAGAGGAGTAATCAAGCCAAATGTGTAGAAATCAAATATTTCTGCAGTAGATATTTGCTCTGTTGTAGTTGCTTCGCGTTTGATTGTTAATTTAGAGAGATGAAGACTAATGTTAGCAATAAGCTCTAGCTGCTCTGTGTCAAGCTCGCCTTGTTTCTTTAGTTGATTAAAAATTTCTTTCACTTCTTTAACTGAATTATTTGTATTTTGAAAGTAGTTTTTTAACTTAGTGATATCACCATTGTCTTTTTCACGGATAAAAAGGGTGGAAAATCCTCTTTCTCCTTGAAGCGAATGAATCAAATCTGATATGCAAATTAAATAATCTTTCAAAAATATACTCCTCTATAAGTAAATGAATAGCAAGGGTTAAATCATACCAAAAAAAAGACAAGATATAAAAAAATGTGATATATATCACATAAGTACAACTTTAATTAATTAATTGATCCACGTCAAGGTTTGTTTTATATATCGGCGCAAAATTGCCGATAACTTTATAAAAAACCAAAGGAGAAAGTTATGGGTTTATCAATGATAAGTAGTCATAAAGGCCAAGCTAATTCGGTATTAGCAGCCAACACGATTGCCTTTACCGCGTGTTTTGCGGTTTGGGTAATGTTTTCCATTATTGGTATTCCAATTAAGGAACTACTCGAGTTATCCGAAACTCAATTTGGTTTATTGGTTGCAACGCCAATTTTGACTGGTTCTATTTTTAGATTGCCAGTTGGTATGTTGACTGACAAAATTGGCGGACGTATTGTTTACATGGTGTTAATGTTGGCCATGATTATTCCTTTATGGTTTATTGGTAGTGCAACTGAATATTGGCAGTTCTTAGTATTAGGTCTGTTTGTTGGTATCGCTGGTGCATCATTCTCAGTTGGTATTGCATATACAGCCAAATGGTTTGATAAAGAGCATCAAGGTTTTGCCATGGGTATTTTTGGTGCAGGTAATGCGGGTGCAGCGTTAACTAAGTTTATCGCTCCTTCTTTAGTTGTTGCTTACGGATGGCAGATGGTGCCAAAAATCTATGCAGTTGCAATGATTGTTGTTGTTGTTGGCTACTGGATGTTTACTTATGAAGATCCGGCTCACCACACTGCTAAAAATACCAGTATTAAAGACCAGTTAAAGGCATTAAACGATCCTAAGCTTTGGAAGTACATGCAGTACTATTCTTTGGTATTTGGTGGCTTTGTTGCTCTATCTTTATGGATGACAAAATACTACATTAACGAATATGGTTTTGATCTTCAAACAGCAGCACTTCTGGCAGCAATTTTTGTACTGCCTTCAGGTGTGATTCGTGCATTAGGTGGCTGGTTCTCTGATAAATATGGCGCTTACAAGGTAACTTGGTGGGTTATGTGGGTTTCATTGGTTTCTTTATTCTTTATGTCGTACCCGCAAACAGCTTTAGTTATCAAAACAACTACAGGTGAAGCAACATTTGATTTAAGTCTAAATGTTTGGGTGTTTACCGCATTCTTATTTATTCTTGGTATTGCTTGGGGCTTTGGTAAAGCATCTGTATTTAAGTTTTTATCAGATGAGTATCCAGACAATATTGGCGTAGTGTCAGGCATTGTTGGATTAGCTGGTGGTATGGGTGGATTCCTATTGCCAATTATGTTTGGCGCTTTAATAGACTTTACAGGCATTAATTCAGTGATCTTTATGTTGCTTTATGGCGCTACAGCTGTATCACTTATTTGGATGCACTTTACATTTGGTAAAGAGCGTAAGGCCAAAAATATTAGCGATGCACGTGAAGATGCGCTTGCAGGTAAATAAAAAATAATTTTAATAATTTTTAATAAGAGGAGCTTGAAATGGCTAAAGATATAAAAAGCTGGAATCCGGATGATGCATCCGAGTGGGAAAGCACAGGCAAGGCAATTGCCAATCGTAACTTGTGGATCTCTATCCCCAGCTTGCTTTCAGGTTTTGCCGTATGGTTGATGTGGGGTATTATTACCGTACAAATGCTGAATACTGGCTACGGTGGTTTTGATAAATCGCAGCTATTCACTCTAGCGGCAATTGCTGGTTTATCGGGCGCAACACTGCGTATTCCATCAACGTTCTTTATTCGCTTAGCAGGTGGTAGAAATACTATTTGGTTAACGACATCATTGTTGATTTTGCCGGCATTGGGTTTAGGTATGGCGCTATCGTCTCCTAATACGCCATTCTGGCAATTCCAGGTATTAGCATTACTATCTGGTTTTGGTGGTGGTAACTTTGCCTCTTCAATGTCAAATATCTCTTTCTTCTTCCCGAAGAAAATTCAGGGTTATTCATTGGGTATGAATGCAGGTTTAGGTAACTTTGGTGTTACTACTATGCAAATCGTTATTCCTTTAGTAATGACATTGGCGGTAGTGGGTAATCCAACTGAGTTGCAAATTGCTTCAGGTACGCTAATTGGTAAAATTCCAGCAGGAACAGATACTTATCTGCAAAATGCTGGTTATGTTTGGCTGATTATCTTAATTCCATTATCAATTGCATCATGGCTAGGTATGAACAATATTACCGAAGATCATGTATCTCCAAATATTGGTTCAACACTAGGCGCATTTATCAAAATTATTGTAATGTTGATTCTAGGTCTTGCTACAGCAGCATTCGGACTATGGCTAATGCTTCCGGAAGTTGCATCTGGATCAGGCTTAATGGTTAGTAAATGGGTGGCTCTACCTATTATTATTGCTTTAACGGTATTGCTACTTAAGTTATTACCATTAGGTAGTGACTATAAAGAAGGCTTAAATCGTCAATACAAAATCTTTAACAACAAGCATACTTGGGCGATGACCATCATCTACACCATGACATTTGGCTCGTTTATTGGTTATGCAGCAACACTAGCATTATCAATTAAAGTAATTTTCGGCTTCCAGCATTTGATGGTGGACGGAGTTATGACGCACAACACGGTTAACCCAAATGGTCCTTCAGCTCTAACGTACGCTTGGATGGGTGCATTTGTTGGTGCGTTGATTAGACCAATTGGTGGCATGATTGCAGACAAGATTGGTGGTGCTAAAGTAACTCAAATCATCTCTGGTGTTATGGTTGCTTCTGCATTAGGTGTGGCTTACTTCATGAAGCAAGCTTACGCTTCTGCAACACCGGAAGAGTTTTTCTATCCATTCTTGATTCTATTTATCATCCTATTTGCAATGACAGGTATTGGTAACGGGTCAACGTTTAGAACAATTTCTCAAGTGTTTAATAAAGAACAGGCTGGTCCGGTTCTAGGTTGGACATCTGCGGTAGCAGCTTATGGTGCATTTATTATTCCTAAGGTGTTTGGTGAGCAAATCAAGCTAACTACACCTGAGAATGCTTTGTACGGTTTTGCGGTGTTCTATGCAGTTTGTATGGTAATTAACTGGTGGTTCTACTTACGTAAGGACGCTGAATTCCATAACCCTTAATTTAGAGGATAAAGTAGAGCATGCGGTATGCATGCTCCGCTTTATTAAAAATAATTTTTATAAGTTATTTTTAATAAAGCATTAGGTTTTATTGGCCAAGGTCAAAGCTAGTAAGAGAAATATAAGCAAAACCTATCTTTAAAGAAAGACAGTTTGTATTAATAAAAAGAGTTAAAAAAAACAGGAGAAAAGCATGAGTCATTTTTTAGATAGACTTAAATATTTTAGTCGTATTAAGTCAACTTATTCAGAAGGACACGGTATCGTTACAGAAGAGGATCGTGCATGGGAAGACACCTACCGAAATCGCTGGCGTCATGATAAGGTGGTTCGCTCCACGCATGGTGTGAACTGTACTGGTGGTTGTTCATGGCAGATTTTTGTAAAAAATGGTTTGGTATCGTATGAGATGCAGCAAACTGATTACCCTCGTACTCGTGAAGATTTACCGAATCATGAGCCTAGAGGTTGTCAGCGTGGTGCTTCATTCTCATGGTACCTATACTCTCCACACCGTATTAAATACCCACTAATTCGAGGTCGACTACTAGACTTATACCGTGATGAAAAAGCTAGTGGCAAAGATCCGGTTGAGGCTTGGGAGGCAATTCAAGCTGATAAAGCAAAGCGTGACTCTTATGTTGGTGTTCGTGGTCTAGGCGGTTTTGTTCGCTCTACTTGGGACGAAGTAGTTGAAATGACAGCGGCTGCTAATGTTTATACAATTAAAAAATACGGCCCTGACCGTATTTATGGTTTCTCTCCAATTCCTGCTATGAGTATGATTTCATACGCAGCAGGTTCTCGTTATTTATCAATGATTGGTGCTGGTGTAGGTTCATTCTACGATTGGTATTGTGATCTACCACCTGCATCTCCACAGGTTTGGGGTGAGCAAACAGACGTGCCAGAATCAGCTGATTGGTATAACTCTAAATATATTATTATTTGTGGTGCAAACCTACCAATGACGCGTACACCAGATGCGCACTTTATGACCGAATCGCGTTATAACGGTACAAAAATTATTTCAATGGCGCCAGATTATGCAGAATACGTTAAATTTGCAGATCTTTGGATGCCGGTTAAGCAAGGTACAGACGCGGCTGTATTTATGGCAATGGGTCATGTGGCATTAAAAGAATTCCATATTGATAACCAAGATGCTTACTTTGCTGAATATGCAAGAAGTTTTACTGACTTCCCAATGCAAGTTATCTTAGAAGAGGTAGATGGTAAGACGGTAACAGGTCGTTTCCTTCGTGCATCGGACTTCGATAAGAATATGGGTGAAGATAACAACCCTGAGTGGAAGACAGTTGTATTTGATTCTAAGACAAATTCATTTGTTGTGCCAAATGGTTCAATTGGTTTCCGTTGGGGTGAAGAAGGTAAGTGGAACATCTTAGAGCAAGCTGCAGGTAATGAAATTGAAGCAGAGTTAAGCTGTATTGATTCTAAAGATGCGGTTGTTGATGTAACCTTCCCACACTTTAACCCAGAAGAGGGTGATTCATTAGTTCGTAAAATCCCAGCACGTAAGCTTAAGCTTGCTAATGGTGATGAAGTTATGGTGACATCAGTATGTGATTTACAAGTTGCACAATACGGTATTGATCGTGGCTTAGGTGATAACTTGGCAAGTTCTTATGATGACGAAAGCACGCCTTATACGCCAGCATGGGCAGCTAAGATTACTGGCGTTCCTGCTGCTGATATAGAGCGCACAGGTCGTGAATTTGCAGATAACGCTTCTAAGACGCGTGGTAAATCAATGGTTATTTTAGGTGCAGCGATTAATCACTGGTACCACAATGACATGAACTATCGCGGCATTATGAATTTACTTCATATTTGTGGTTGTGTAGGTCAGTCTGGCGGTGGTTGGGCTCACTATGTTGGACAAGAAAAACTTCGTCCTCAAGCAGGTTGGGCGCCAATTGCCTTTGGTCTAGATTGGAACCGTCCACCACGTCATATGGCATCAACTACTTACTGGTACTTCCATACTGATCAGTGGCGTTATGAACGTGTTGAAGCCGATGATTTATTGGCTTCTACTGCAAAAGCTAAGTATCGTGGTAATCAGCTGGCTGATTACAATGTTGCAGCTCAACGTATGGGTTGGACACCATCGATTCCACAATTTGATCAAAACCCACTAGATCTTGCTAAAGAGGCAGAAGATGCAGGTGCAACAGATGAGGCGGCAGTATCAGATTATGTTGCTAATAAGCTTAAGAGCGGCGATCTTAACTTTGCCTACGAAGATATTGATTCTGAAGAGAACTTCCCACGCAACTTGTTTGTATGGCGTGCTAACCTAATTGGTAGTTCGTCAAAAGGTCATGAGTACTTCTTGAAGCATCTACTAGGCGCACAAAATGGTGTACTTAGTGAAGGTGTAGAAGGAGAGGCTTGTAACGAAATTAAATGGCATGAGAAGTCACCAGTGGGTAAGTTAGACCTAATGGTAGATATTAACTTCCGTTTAAACTCAACAGGTGCTTATTCAGACATCGTATTGCCAACGGCAACTTGGTATGAAAAAGCCGATCTTAATACAACAGACATGCATCCATTCATCCATCCATTGGGTAAAGCGGTTGACCCAGCATGGGAGTCTAAGTCTGATTGGCAGATTTTCAAAACTATTGCTAAGAAGTTCTCAGAATTATCAGAGAAGCATCTAGGTGTACAAAAAGATGTGGTTTCATTGCCAATGCAGCATGATACACCGATGGCTATGGCACAACCTTTTGGTGAGGTAAAAGATTGGAAGAAGGGTGAATGCGATCTAATTCCAGGTAAGACTGCACCAATATTCAAACTGGTTGAAAGAGACTACCCAAGTACTTATGCTAAGTATATTGCTCTAGGTCCTTTAATGAAGAATCTAGGCAACAATATCAAGGGTATTGATTGGAACACCGATCATGAAGTTGATGAGTTAGCGGTATTAAACGGCACGATTAAAGAAGAGGGTATTTCTAAAGGCATGCCATCACTTGCTGAAGATGTTCATGTGTGTGATGCAGTCATGCGCATGGCGCCAGAAACCAATGGTGAAGTGGCACATAAGTCATGGTCAGGACAATCTAAGAAGACTGGTATTGACCACTCTCATTTATACAAAGGTCGTCAGGATGAGAAAATTACTTACCGTGACATTGTTTCACAGCCACGTAAGATTATTACCGCACCAACTTGGTCAGGTATTGAATCTGAAGAGGTAAGCTACAATGCTTGTTATACAAACTTGCATGAGCACATTCCTTTAAGAACGCTAACAGGCCGTGCGCAATTCTATCAAGATCATGAGTGGATGTTAGACTTCGGTGAAGGCTTCTGTACTTATAAACCTTCTATAGATTTAAAGGCACATAACAATGTACCAGCTACTGTGAAGGGTAAGCCACACTTAGTGCTAAACTGGATTACGCCACACTCCAAGTGGGGTATTCACTCAACTTATCAAGACAACTTGAGAATGTTAACTTTATTCCGTGGTGGACCATACTTCTGGGTTTCTGAAGAAGATGCTCAATCAATTGGACTTAAGGATAATGATTGGGTTGAAGCAGTTAATGATAACGGCGCAACAACAGCTAGGGTTGTAGTTTCGCAAAGAGTACCAAACGGTATGGCGATGATGTATCACGCTCAAGAGAAGAATGTAAATGTAATTGGCTCGCCAACTACTGGTAAGCGTGGTGGTATCTTGAATGCGGTAACTAGAACTGTACCCAAGCCGACTCATATGATTGGTGGTTATGCTCAGTTATCTTATGCATTTAACTATTACGGCACTGTGGGATCAAATCGTGATGAATATGTTATTGTTCATAAGATTGAAGATCAAGATGTTGACTGGTTAGAGAAGCCATTAACCCCTGAAAGAGAGGCGCAAAAGAACCCTCCAGGAATCAACAACTAATATAGCTAGGAGAAGAAAAGATGAAAATAAGAGCACAAATTTCAATGGTACTGAACCTAGACAAATGTATTGGTTGTCATACTTGTTCGGTTACTTGTAAAAATATTTGGACCAACCGAAAAGGTGTAGAGTACGCTTGGTTTAATAATGTTGAATCTAAGCCTGGTATCGGCTTCCCTAAAAACTGGGAAGACCAAAGTAAATGGAAAGGCGGCTGGAAGGTTGTTAATAACAAGCTAGAGCTGAATGCAGGTGGACGCATGAGTAAACTCATGAATATCTTTGCTAATCCAGATATGCCAGAGATTGATGATTACTATGAGCCGTTTGATTATAAATATCATAAACTACAAAGCTCACCTCTATCAGAAGCAACACCAACAGCCCGTCCTGTATCGCAAATTACAGGTAAGGATATGGAGAAGATTGAGTGGGGTCCTAACTGGGAAGATGATCTTGCGGGTGAATTTGAAAAGCGTTCTAAAGATACTAATTTTAAGAATGTTGACAAAGAGATGTACAAGGATTTTGAAAATACATTCCACATGTATCTTCCACGTCTATGTAACCACTGTCTTAACCCTGCTTGTGCCGCTTCTTGCCCGTCAGGCGCAATTTACAAACGTGAAGAAGATGGTATCGTTTTAGTTGACCAAGATAAGTGTCGTGGTTGGAGAATGTGTGTAACAGGCTGCCCATACAAGAAGGTTTATTACAACTGGGAATCAGGAAAATCTGAGAAGTGTATTGGTTGTTATCCAAGAATTGAGTCTGGTATGCCAATGGCATGTGCTGAGTCATGTGTAGGCCGTATTCGTTACGTAGGTGTTATGCTTTATGATGCGGATAAGATTGGTGGCACAGCGGCAACGCCAAGCGAAACTGATCTATATCAAGAGCATCTCGATGTATTCATGGATCCAAACGATCCTGAAGTGATCAAGCAAGCACTTGAAGATGGTGTACCGCAATCATGGATTGATGCAGCTCAAAACTCACCAGTTTACAAAATGGTGATGGATTGGAAGATTGCTTTCCCAATTCACCCTGAGTACAGAACTCTGCCAATGATGTGGTACGTGCCGCCATTGTCTCCGGTTCAATCTCAAATTGACAAGGGTAATGTTGAAACATCAAACGGCATCATACCAACGGTAGATGCAATGAGGTTCCCAGCTAAATATCTAGCTAACATGTTTACTGCTGGCGATGAAAAGCCAATTATGAGCTCAATGAGTAAGTTGCTAGCCATGCGTGCACATCAGCGCTTTAAAGCGGTTGATGGCACTGATGGTGCAGATGTATTGGCAGATGCTGGTTTGAGTGTTGAACAAGCTGAAGAAATGTATCAGATGTTGGGTATTGCTAATTATGAAGATCGTTTTGTAATTCCGACTTCACATGAAGAAATGCGCCATGAAGATCCATATGGGTTCCAAGGTCAAAACGGTTTCTCTGGTGGTAATACCAGTTCACACGGACCTGATGGCGGTAAAGGCTTTAGCTTATTCCCGTCAAGTCGTAAGAAATCAGTTATTCCAGTAGAAAATATGCCTAGGCATAAAAGTTAAGGAGAATTAACATGCAAATATTTAAAGTTTTATCAAAACTAATTGATTATCCAGATAACGAATTAATGGAGAATCTAGATTCAGTGATCGAGTATGTGAAAGATTCATCAGAGATTGCAGCCGAAGAGAAAGAAGCCATTATGGAGTTTATTTCATGGATGCGGGTTCACACATCAACCGGCATGCAACAAACCTATGTTGAAACTTTTGATATGGTACCAGAGCACGATCTACATCTAACGCATCATATCTTTGGTGACGATAATGGGCGCGGTCCAGCGTTGATTGATTTATCCGAGCATTACAAAGGCGAAGGCTTAGAGGTAAATGATGGAGAAATTCCAGATTTCTTACCTTTAATTCTTGAATACGTATCCAGTTTGGATGAGATGGAATCGCGCATATTCTTGGGTGATGCTAAAAAGATCATCAAGATAATTGCAGACAACTTGGATGAGGCTGAAAGCCCTTATGCTAAGTTGATTAGAATCATTGAGAAGCGCAGCTATTTAGCTGAAGCAGCATAAGGAGAATAGTCATGAATTTTGAAAACTTTTTGTTTGGCGTTTATCCATATATCGCCGGTGTTGTTTTTATTGTTGGCAGTTTATTACGATTTGATCGTGAACAATACACTTGGAAGGCTGATTCGTCGCAACTGCTGAGTAATAAAGGCATGGCATTAGCCAGTAATTTATTCCATGTGGGCATTTTGGGTATTTTCTTTGGTCATGCAGCAGGTATGTTACTACCACATAGTTGGTGGCAGTTAGTCGCTACCGATGTCCAGCATCAATATATTGCAATTTATGCAGGTATGGTGTTTGGTGGCATGGCTGCTATTGGTGCAGCGCTGTTGTTTTATCGTCGTATGACTAATGAGCGCGTGAAAGCAGTTAGCCGTTTGAGAGATAATTTTGTTATCTTTTGGCTACTAGTAACTGCACTACTTGGTCTGAATACTATTTTTGGTTCTCTACATCATGCAGAATCTGGTGATGTATCAACCATGTTGGTGCTAGCTGAATACGTAAAGAGTATTGCTACGTTGAGTGTTGATCCAACATTAATTGCGGGCGTTTCTTACACTTATAAGCTGCACATGTTATTCGGTATGACGCTGTTCTTGGTATTCCCATTTACTCGTTTGGTTCATGTTTGGTCGGTGCCAATTACTTACTTGATGCGTCCGTATCAAATTGTTAGAAGTAAATACATCAGAACGCATAAGTAGGAGAAGCAATGTCTGAATATTTCGATATGGTGACAAAAATGGAGTCGATGGGTGTGAATGATAACTACATCCAAGGCTGGGTGGCAGGGTACCTGCAAAACCCTGAAATCGAAGAGCAAAGAAGAACGCCTGAATACGAATCAGGCTATGAAGATGGCCAGGATAAAACTGACGCTAACTTTAACAATTTTTGCTAACTAACCAATCCGATCATTAGATCGGGTTATTAAACTAATGGAGTTATTTCAATATGAAAGTAAACAACAAGACTGTTGAACTAGATCCTGAGGGCTATTTAATACATCCCGAAGATTGGGATCATGATGTTGCCCTTGAATTGGCTGGTTCAGAAAATATCGAACTCAATGATGAGTATTGGTCGATATTTGATTTTATGCGTAAGTTTTATGATGAAAAGGGTGTTGCGCCGGACGTGCGACACACAACCAAGCAAATGGTTGAAGATTTTGGTGTGGATAAAAAAACGGCAAAATCCAAACTGTTTAAGATGTTTCCTTATGGTTATGTGAAACAGGCTTGTAAGGTTTCAGGTATGAAGCGTCCTAGAGGCTGGAGTACCGGTTAAGCAACATGAAGTTATTTTTGTTTAAATTTGCTTGGGCGTTCTTTTGGTTATTTTTTGGCCTAGTGATTGCCCAATCAAATCAAATAAACGAGCCAGGGTTGATCGCACTAACTATGTTGGTCACCTTATTGGTGGCAGATGGGGTTAAGTTAGTGGTTAAAAAAATTATGGCGCATGCGCTAAGCACCTAGTTAATCGTCATCATAACTTAGTAAATCACATCTCCCTCTTTGTTAAGGGCTAATCCTCCCTAATTGAATGTGGTTTGCTAAGTTATGATGACTTAATGTAGTTAGACAAATTCTACCTAAAAAAATCAATAATTACCCACCGGTTACCGGCGGATAAAAGGCCACTTCGTCTGTGGTTTGAATGAGGGTTGTGTCGGTGGCTATTTCTTGATTAACAGCGCAGAGAATATTGTTTGGAAAATAATACTCACCATGTTTTTTGGCCAGTAAATCTCTTAATTGCTTAACGCTGGTGTTGTTCTCAAGCTCAATGCTTTCACTTGAGGTTTTAAGGTTTTCTTTGAGTGAGGCAAAGTATAGAATTTTCATCCGCCAATCTCCGCCATTTGTCTGTTGCTAATATTGTCCACCACCGTATTAAATTCGTGTTTCTCGGGTTTTTTATTAATTGCATCTATAATCATTTGTTTAATTTCTTCATCGCTCAAATTTGAGCGTACAGCGTCTTTTAGAGAAATAGCATCCTCTTGTCCTAGGCATAGAATAAGATCCCCCTTAGCGGTTAATCTAACACGATTACACGTCTGACAAAAATGATTCGAGACGGCGCTAATAATGCCCACGGTGGTATTAGTATCTTTAATTTTATAATTACTGGCTGGACCATCTGTTTTTTTAGAAATTAACGGTATTAATCGACCCTCAAGGTGCTGGCTGATTTTAGCGAGGATAGCTTGCTCGCTCATATGTTGATCAGCCGCTTCGATGCCAGCATTGCCAATGGGCATGGTTTCGATAAAGCGAATATCAATACCTTTTTCAATGGCGAAATCAATCATTGATTCGATTTCATCGTCATTAATACCGTGCATGGCAACCGCATTGATTTTAATTGGGCTCATGCCTGAGGCAATGGCAGCATCAATACCTTTGATCACTTCATGCACATCGCCACCGCGAGTAATTTTTTCGAATTTTTCAGGTATTAGGGAGTCAATAGAAATGTTAACTCGGTTAACGCCATTTTTTTGAAGCTTGCCTGCAAATTTACCCAGCAAGTGCGCGTTGGTTGATAAAGGCATATCGGTAATGCCGGGCACCGAGCTGATTAAGCTGGCAATTTTAACAATACCGCGGCGAATTAGCGGCTCACCACCAGTAAGGCGAACTTTGCTAACACCTAGCTCGGCAAATAAGCGCACAATACGCTGGATATCTTCATAGCTTAAAATGTCTTCACGCTTGCAATTTGGCGCATGCTCATCGTCACGACAATAAAAACATCGATAGTTGCAGTGTTCGGTAATTGAGAGTCGGAGGTAGTTAATCTCACGACCAAATTTGTCAATTAGCTTGTTACTCATGATCCGACAACACCCAATGTCCCGACTTGCCACCTTGTTTTTCAAGTAGTTGCACATCAGTGATTTTCATAAAACGATCAACTGCTTTACACATGTCGTAAATGGTTAGTGCAGCCACAGATGCAGCAGTGAGTGCTTCCATCTCCACACCAGTTTGTGCATTCAGTTTGGTGAATGTTTTGATTAAAATGCCGCTATCAAGGTATTCAAAATCAACACTGACTTTTGATAAGTTTAGGCTGTGGCACATTGGAATAAGGTGGTGTGTTTGTTTGGCCGCCATAATGCCGGCAATTCTAGCTACGGCGAGTACGTCACCTTTTTTAAAATCATTGTCTTTGATTTTTTGTAGTGTCTCAGCTTTCATTAAAATTTTAGCTTGAGCTCTAGCAATGCGCGTGGTGGTTTCTTTGTTCGCTACATCCACCATATTAGCTTCACCGTTGGTATTTACATGGGTTAATTCATCACTCATGACATCATCTCGTTTAAAGGGTAGAAATTGATTATTTCACCTTGTTTGAAGGTGGTTTTTTCTTTAATTTCAGCCAAACCATCCGCCCAAGCCATTGAAGATAATACTTCGGAGCCTTGTTTTGGATATTGATTTGCTTTAGCTGGAATGCTTGATTGGTCAAGTTGTACACGGACAAATTCACGCCTAGGCTTAGATCGATGCCAATCAAAGTTAGCAGCGACTTTATAGCTCGTATTTAAATAATGCGTACAACCTTGAAGTTTTTTAATAAAAGGTCGGGCAAATAGTAAAAAAGTTACCATGGCAGAAACCGGATTACCCGGCAAACCGATAAAGGCTGTATTACCAACTTTACCAAAGGCTAGTGGCTTTCCTGGTTTCATCTTAATTCGCCATAAATTAAGCTCACCTAGGCTTTCAACTGCCGGCTTTACATGATCTTCCTCACCCACTGACACACCGCCTGTTGTCATGATTAAATCACAACTATCTTTAAGTGATGCTAGTGCATCAGTTGTGTCTTTAAGCGTATCTTTAATTGTGTTTAGATTAATAATGTCGCAATTTAAGTTGTTAAGCATAGCAACTAACGCATAGCGATTTGAATTATAAATTTGACCAGGTTTTAACTCGCACCCCGGTTTAACCAGCTCATCACCGGTAAAAAACACACCAACTTTAATGCGTTGAAACACTCTCAAAGTTTCAACACCAACAGAGGCGGCCAATGCAATATCTTGGGGTTTTAGTCGATGACCTTTGTCTAAAATAATGTCACCTGATGCAATGTCATTACCCATTGGTCGAATGTTTTCATTAAGGCTAATCGGACGATATATTTCAATTTTTGTATCGTTTTCAATCAGCTCACATTCTTCTTGCATGATGACTGTATTTGCCTCTTTAGGAATGGGCGCACCAGTAAAAATACGCGCTGCACACCCAGGAGATAATTCATTACCAGTACTGCCAGCAGGTATACGGTCAACAATCTCAAATGCAAAGCCACCAGGTGTGTTGATTTGATCTTCTTTAAGGTTAATAGCGTAGCCATCCATGGCCGAATTATCAAAACCAGGTACATTGATGCTAGAGCGCACATCACAAGCTAAGATGCGGTTAAGTGCACCATCTAACTTTACCATCTCTACTTGATTCGTACTGATGGCGGCTTTGGTTAATGTCTCTAGCGCCTCGTTTGTAGACAACAATGGCTGAATAATCTGGTCACAGCCACAATCCACGCTTTGGTTAGTCATTTGTACTTTAATACCTTGTTAAATTAAAAAAATGCGTTTGATTGTATCATACGCCGCCCGATTTATCGATAACATACCCACATGGAAACTATTAGTAAAAGCGATATTACTGCACTTATTCTTGCAGGTGGTCAAGCCAGACGCATGAATGGCAAGGACAAAGGGTTGGTTCTTTACAAAGACCAGCCGTTAATCGCTTATGTTGCAACAGCCATTCGCGCCAATGTTGGTAGTATATGGGTGAGTGCCAACAAAAACATTGACTTGTATCAAGCGTTTGGTGAAGTGGTGAGTGATGATTTGAGTGATTTTCAAGGCCCGCTTGCCGGCATTTCAGCGGCGTTAAGTCGCATTAAAACAAAATATTTGCTCGTGCTTCCTTGTGATGGGCCTTACGTTGAGCCAATTCTAATCAAAAGATTGGTTGACGCAATGGCTAATAATAAGGTTAGTTTGTGTGTAGCCAGTGAACATCAGCATTTACACCCGACATTTTCCTTGCTTAATGTGTCCATTAAGCCAGTATTAGACCAATATTTAGCCAATGGTGAGCGCAGGTTGGGGCAATTTTTTAGAGATAATCAGGCACTTGAGGTGGATTTTTCAGACCATGAGCGAATGTTTGTAAACTTTAACACACCTGAGGATTTACTTGAGGGCGCCTCTAAAAACCCATGACTAACACCACTTGTTAACTTGACTCGTGTCGCTGTCCTTTGCTTCTACCCATTTGCTGTCAGTATTTGTATGTTCTTTTTTCCAAAAAGGCGCCTGGGTTTTTAAATAATCCATAATAAATTCACAAGATTCAAACGCCGCTTTTCTGTGTTTGCTGGTGGTAATCACCAGGACAATTTGATCATTAATATTAAGCTCACCCACTCGGTGAATCACTGTTGTGTTGCCGAGTGGCCATCGAGCCTGGGCTTGCTCAACAATAGTGTTAAGTGCTTTTTCTGTCATTTGAGGGTAGTGCTCAAGTGTCATTTTTTTAATAGAGGCATCATCCAAATCTCGCACTGTGCCTACAAAACTCACCACAGCGCCAATGTCACTGTCATTGCCTCTGGCAAGGGCTACTTCAGTGGTTAAGTCAAAATTCTCTTTTTGGACAAGTATCTTATTCATGGATTAATTATAGGGGTATGTATAAGCTAGCTTTAATCTTTTTTAATCAGATAATGCTAATATTGAGTAAAAATAGGTATAATTTCAATTAGTTAGTTTCCAAAGACGGGAATAACAACAAACACAGACGTTTATTTAAATCTTTTTTGAAAGATCTTAAATAAGCGTCTTTTTTTTGCCAATTTCAAAGATGAGATTGGTAACTTTGGTATTGAAGCCGGTTATCGTGTTGTATTGATTTACAAACGGGATAACTGGCTTTTTTTTGGTTTAAAGAAAGTTAATAATAAGAGAGAAATAAGATGAAAAATTTAGTAATTATTGGTTCGGGTATGAGTGCAATGAAAGTGGTGGACGAAGTATTAAAGATTGACCCACTGATGTATCAAATCACCATTATTGGTGAAGAAAAAGAACTGCCTTACAATCGTATTATGCTTTCTCCGGTACTCTCAGGTGAAAAAGAGTTTGATGAAATTAAAACCCATGACGAGGGTTATTTCTCACAAAATAACATTACCTTTAAGCCTGGCTGTTCAGTAACGTCAATTGATCGCTTGAAAAAAACCGTCTTATTAACTAATGAAAAAGAATCTTATGACATTAGTTATGATCGATTAGTTATTTGTACCGGTTCAAGACCTTTTATTTTGCCATTGCCTGGTAATGATTTAGAAGGCGTGGTTTCGTTTAGAGATATTTACGATGTAGCGTACATGAAAGCTCAAGTTGGAAAATCAGCAAAAGTGGCAGTGATTGGTACGGGGTTATTAGGCCTTGAGGCGGCTAATGGACTTAATGAGTTAGGTTATGAGGTAACGGTTATTGGTAATTCTGGCTCTATCATGAATATGCAGCTTGATGCTTCATCAGGCGGCCTATTGCAAAAGGTGCTGGAAGATAAAAACATCAACTTTAAAATGAATGCTATCTCCACCAAAATTATCGGTGAGACCAAAGTTGAAGCTTTAGAGTTTGAAGATGGTACTCAACTAGAGACAGATATGGTGGTCATGTCGGTTGGCATTGTGCCAGAAGACACGCTAGCTGCTTCAGCTGGTTTGCATACAGATCGCGGCATTATGGTGGGCGACACAATGATGACCTCTGACCCAGTTATTTATTCAGTAGGTGAGTGTATTAAACACCGAGGGGCGACTTACGGTTTGGTGGCGCCATTATTTGAACAGGCGCGAGTGTGTGCTGAACAGATTTGTGAGGTTAATCATCATATGTACACTGGCTCAGACGTTTCAACCAAATTAAAAATCTCTGGTGTGGATGTTTTCTCAGCGGGTGAATTTAATAATGAAGATGATGAAGTTATGTGCTCGAAAGACCATTCGTTAAACACGAGAAAGCGCTTATCAATTCGGGATAATAAATTAGTGGGCGCAGTGTTATTTGGTGATTCAACTGATGGTTTGTTTTATTTTGATTTGATTAAAAATGAAACCGATATTACCGATATTCGTAAAACCCTATTATTTGGCGATATTAATATTGATGAAGCGAGTGCAGGTGCCTCTGGTGTTGAAAAAATGGCGGACGATGAGCAAGTATGTGGCTGTTTGGGTGTGACCAAAGGTGATATTGTTACTGCGGTTTCTAATGGCTGCGATACCTTTGAATCAATGCAGAAAGAGACTGGCTGCGCAACAGGCTGTGGTGGTTGTGCATCAGTGGCTAAACAGGTATTTAGCTTTGTCTCTGGCGCTGAACTGGTGGCTAAAGACACCTTGTGTGATTGCACAAACCATTCAACAGAAGAGGTGCGTGAGCATGTTAGATTGTTAGAAGAAGTTGCTAGTATTGATGAAGTTAGATCTGCATTAGAGTTTGACGGATCTTGCGAAAAATGTGGCGCTGCGATTAACTACTATTTATCGTCTCAGTTTAATGAAGCTTATGAGCACAATGATAAAGAACGTCCTCACAATGAAATGATGCATGCTAATTTACAAAATGATGGCACCTATTCCATTGTGCCGCAAATGCAAGGTGGCTTAACAACGCCATCGGAGCTTAAAGCCTTGGCAGATATTGCGGTTAAATATGAGGTGCCAACCGTTAAGGTTACGGGTGGTCAGCGTATTGATTTATTGGGCATTGCTAAAGATAACTTAAATGATATGTGGGATGAAATTGCTGCAGCTGGTATGGAATCTGGCTACGCTTATGGTAAAGCAACCAGAACGTGTAAATCTTGTGTTGGTTCGGATCACTGTTTAATGGGCACACAAGACTCAATGGGCTTATCGGTGAAAATGGAAGATGCTGTTTGGTCGCACTTTATGCCACACAAATTCAAGATGGGTGTAAGTGGCTGTCCTCGCAATTGCGCAGAAGCAACCATTAAAGATTTTGGTGTTATCTGTACCGAGAAAGGTTACGAGATCCACGTGGCTGGCGCGTGCGGTATTCGCACCAAGGCATGTTTAAAAGATCGTTTCTTTGAAACTGAAGCTGAGGTGGTTGAATACCTTAAAGCCTTTGTGCAGCTCTACCGAGTTGAAGCTAACTATCTTGAGCGAGTGATGCATTTTGAGGAACGTGTTGGTCTAGATTACATTCAATCAAAATTAGATACAGCTGAAAAGATTAAAACCTGGGCAGATCAGTTGCCAAAAACAATTAAAAATCCTTGGGTCACGACGGATCACAGAGAAAAGCAACCTGCTTAATTAAAGGAGATATTATGAAAGATAAATTAAATCTATTTTCATTTAGCGGCAAATACCGAATTTTGCACCTCACGTGGTTTGCCTTCTTTATGACCTTTGTGGTCTGGTTGGGCTTAGGTCCGATGATGCCGTTTATTCAAGAGGCGTTATCACTCACTGATCAACAAGCCAAAGTATTGCTGATTCTTAATGTAGCGATGACCATTCCTGCAAGAATTGTTGTGGGTATGTTGGTGGACAAATATGGACCAAAAATTCTATTTAGTGCTATTCTAATTTTAGGTGGATTAATCTCAATTGCCTTTAGTTGGATGCAAACGTATGACCAATTGGCACTGTTACGATTTTTATCAGGCTTTATTGGTGCTGGTTTTGTGGTGGGTATTCGCATGATTTCAGAGTGGTTTCCAGCCAAACAGACTGGTTTGGCACAAGGTATTTATGGGGGTTGGGGTAATTTTGGCTCAGCAGGTGCAGCGATAACCCTGCCATTTATTGCCAGTAGCTTTGGTGGCGATGATGGCTGGCGCTATGCAATCACTATGGCTAGTGTTGTTGCGATTGCTTACGGTGTGTTTTATTACTTTAATGTAACTAATACACCAAAGGGATCAACTTACTTTAAGCCTAAAAAATCAGGCGCGATGGAAGTTAGTAATCGACAAGATTTTATACTATATGTGTTAATGAATATTCCACTATATTTAGCATTATCGCTACTTACTTGGAAGTTGTCACCAGCTAATATGGGCATGATTTCAGCCTCGGTTGAACTTATTGTGTATGCAACTCTGGTGATGATATTTTTATTCCAAGTGTATAAGACTTGGCAGGTCAATGCTGAGATTTTAAAAAATCCTGTGCCAAAGCAACATCAGTACAAGTTTAAGCAAGTGGCAATTCTTGATTGGGCCTATTTTGTCACATTTGGTACCGAGTTGGCTGTGGTATCCATGTTGGCAATGTTCTATGTAGACTGGTTTGAATTGCCTAAAATTACTGCGGCGCTATTGGCAGGCGTGTATCCGTTTATTAATTTAGTTGCACGCCCAGGTGGTGGTTATTTGAGTGATAAGTTTGGTCGCAAGCGCATCTTAATTGTGGTGTTTAGTGGTACGGCTTTAAGTTTCTTAGCCTTAGGAAATGTTGATCAGAGCTGGTCAATTTACCCGGTGGTGGCGTTAACTATTGTTGGCGGTATTTTTTCAAAGGCTGGATCGGGCGCGGTGTTTGCCATGGTACCACTGATTCAAAGACGTCTTACTGGGCAAATTGCCGGCATGGCAGGTGCGTTTGGTAATGTGGGTGCGGTGTTATTTTTAACGGTTAATACTTTGGTAGACTACGATCAATTCTTTATGATTATTGGTCTTGTTAGTGCGCTTGTATTGGTATTGATTGTTGTATTTTTAGAAGAGCCGAAGGGCAACATGGTTGAGGTTTTGGATGATGGTACGGTTGAGGTTATTAAACTAAATTAATGATGAAGCAGCTTAAAGCACAAATCAATTCACATTCTATCGCAGGTATTAAACCTGAGAATCAAGATTGTGTGGCTTATCATATGCCTGATAATAAATCCTTAGAGTTTAAAGGTATTGCCGCGGTTATTGCTGATGGTGTTAGCGCTTGTGAAAGAGCTAAAGAAGCCAGTAGTTGTTGCGTGAATGGTTTTTTGAGTGATTATTATTCAACGCCTGAATCCTGGAGTATGGAGCATTCGGCTAGTAAGGTTATTTCAGCGCTTAATAATTGGCTGCACTCGCAATCAGCGCGTTCCAATGAAGTGTCATCCATGCTCTCAACCCTTAGTGTGTTGATTGTTAAATCAAATGTTGCACATTTGTTTCATGTGGGTGATTCAAGAATTTATCGCTATCGACAAGGGGTGTTGACCCAACTTACTAAAGATCATATTCTTAGTTTGAATAAAGAAAAAACCTACCTTTCAAGAGCCATGGGATTTGATCTAACGGTTAATGTTGATTATCAGACCTTTGATTTACAAGTGGGCGATCAATTTTTAATGACCACCGATGGTGTACATGATTATTTAGATGACGCCTTATTGGAAATATTAATGGGTCGAGGGCTTAATGCGCAAGATTTAGTTGAGCGTGCACTGAGTAAAAATAGTCTAGATAACATCTCAGCACTTATCATGACCATTGGGCAATTACCTGAGAAGAATTTAGATGAAGCTTTTGACGAGCTTACACAACGCCCAGTACCGCCTGATTTAACCCAGGGTATGAAAATCAATGGTTTTGAGATTGAATCTTTGATTGTTTCAAGTGCAAAAATGCAGCTGTATTTAGCTAAAGATATAGTCACAAAACAGTTAGTTGCGCTTAAAACCCCATCGGTAAACTTTGAGGATGATCCAGAGTACCTAAAGCATTTTATGTATGAGCAATGGGTGGGCAATCGTATTCAAAGTCCAAATGTGGTCAAAATTCATAATACTGATGATTCAGCGCAATTTTTAGCCTATGCTATGGAGTATGTCAAAGGCCAAACTCTGCGAGATTGGATCAATGAACATAAAAATCCGGAGTTAGATATTGCCGTTAGTATCATTAAGCAGATCATCCAAGGCATGCGCGCTTTTCATCGTCAAGAGATGGTTCATGGTGATCTTAAACCTGAAAATATCATGATTAATGAAATTGGTCAGGTGAAAATTGTTGATTTTGGTTCAGTCAGAATTGCAGGCGTATCTGAGTTGGTTAACCCTATTCATACTAATACAAATCAAGGCACGCAAGGGTATACTGCCCCAGAAGTAATTTTGGATGGGCGCGTCTCACAGGCTTCGGATCAATTTAGTTTGGGTGCTATTGTGTATGAGATGTTTTCATCAAAGCTAGTCTATCAAGACAAGTTAGATAAAAATTTAACCAGAAACAAGCTGGCAAAATTAAGCTATGAATCCACCTTGTTGCAAAATCCAAACTTGCCCATCTGGATTGATGGCGCTATTCGTAAGGCTTGCAGTTTGGATGAAGATAAAAGATACGAAGTGCTGAGTGAGTTTTTGTACGATTTAGAGCATCCTAATGAGAAATTTCTAAAACTGTCAAAGCCTAAAAAACCAGAAGCTGAATTAAACAAATACAGACTCTGGTTAGCTTTTTCTTTTGCAATTAATTTTGTATTATTGTTGTTATTAACTATTAAATAAAAAATGAGTTTTAAAACCACTTGCCCTTATTGTGGCGTTGGCTGCGGTATTGAAATTAGCCGGTCAGGATCAAACCTAAAGTTAACCGGCGATAAGGCGTCGCCTGTTAATCAAGGCATGCTCTGTATTAAAGGCCAAACCTTGTTAGAAACGGTTGGCACTGATGAAGATAGATTGTTATCTCCATCAATTGGCAGTTGGGACGAAACCATACACACCATTCGTGATCACTTTTTAACCACACCGAAGCATGAAATCGCCCTGTATTTATCTGGGCAAATGTTAATGGAAGATTTATATGTGGCCAAAAAATTTGCCGATAGCTTCGGTATTAAAAATATCGAGAGTAATTCTCGCCTGTGTATGTATTCAACCGTAGAAGCTAATAAAAGAGCCTACGGTGCAGATATTGTGCCTGTGTCTTATGATGATATTTACTTGGCTGAAACTATTTTTATTATTGGTAGTAACACCGCTGATTGTCATCCCATTGTATTTAATCACGTCAGAAAATCCAAAGCCTTTGTGGTCTGTGTTGATGTGTATGAAACCACCACAGCCAAACAAGCAGATTTATTCATCCAAGTAGAGCCGGGTCGAGACATGGCGCTGATTGATGATTTGGTTAACCAGCCCTGGTTTAAAGATAAAAAAACCCTTAGCATTTATTCCCAGGGGTTAACGCAATCAACCGATGCCACTGACAAAGTCAACGCACTGATTAATGCGCATATATATACTGGCAATATTAACAAGCCAGGCTGCGGTGTGTTGTCACTTACAGGGCAATGTAATGCGATGGGCGGGCGTGAAATTGGCGTTCGCACTGGCGATTTAACCGCTACTGAATTTTTCTCAACCGATCAAATTAAAGTCTTATGGGTTATGGCAACCAATCCAGCCCATTCCATGATTAATTACCGAAAAATTGATACATTGATTGTTTCGGATTTCACCAAAACACTGACCACGCAGGACGCTGATATTGTTTTGCCAGCTTGCTCATGGAGTGAGAAAACTGGCCATCAAAAAAACTCAGAAAGACGCTATTTAGAGCAAAACGCATTTTTGCCACCAGCGGGCGAGTCTAGGCCAGATTGGGAGATTATCTGTTTAGTGGCTAAGTCGTTAGGGCTTAAAGGCTTTGATTATCAATCAGCTGCAGAAATTTGGTATGAGATGGATATTGACGATCATTGGGCGCCACAAATCAAGGTTGATGAAATCCCCGTGGTGATCAAGCCAACTGATCGAACTTATGGTCAATCAGTTAACAATGGTCGCCTGTTGGCACAGTGGCATAGTATGTCACGTACACAAAAAAGCAAAACTTTAAACAAACTAACCAAGCAACATCCAGACTCGGTGTCGATTCATCACGTAACCAATACTGAATTATTTAAAAATAAAACTGTGGAATTGGATAAGTATTCTAAACAACCTTGTTTTAAAGGGTAAAAATTACAACATTAACTAAAAAAAGAGGATGGGTAATGGTTAAAAAAATTAGCGCTATTTTATTACTGATTATTTCAGGGTTATTTTCAAATTCTGCCATTTCAGCGCCACCACCAGAAGTGGCAGCTGTACATATTATGACAGACGCATTGCTGGCTTTAAAAGAGTCTAAGGCACAAGGCAAAAGTTCAATCGAAGATGTTGAAAATTTAATTGTCGAGCAATTACTGCCCAATTTAGACATTACTGAAAGTACCAGACAAGCATTAAAAACACATTGGGATGAGTTAAAACCCCAACAGCAACTAATTCTAAAATCTTATCTTGCGGTTTCTTTAGTTGATAACTATTCAGCTATTTTGGCTGCTTATGATGATCTTGATGGTATTAAAATTACAGCCGACCCCAAGGCAAAGCGTAAAGATAACAAAGCCATTGTAAAGTTAAATATTCATATTAATGGCGAGCAAAAACCTGTTGTAGTTTCCCTGAAGATGATGCTTAGTAATGACTGGCATATTTACGATGTGGTGTTTTCAGGGGTAAGCTTGGTGAAAAATTATCAAGCTTCTTTTGGCTCACAAATAAAGCGTAAGGGTATCGAGGGTTTGATGGCTAAGGCCTCAAAAAAACTCAGAAAACATACCAGTGAGAATTGCCCAGTATGTATTGCCATGAACTTTAAGAAATCAATGCTGACTAAACAATAGGTAGTGTCACTTTGCTGTCAAAATGTGGCCATTCGTAGCGAATAGGGTAGTTTCGGCGGTAATATTCAAAATTTTGGATATTTTTAATGGCTACCGTATCTTGTTTAAAGTCATAAACTTCATTTAAACAATCTAGCAAATTTTCGCTTTTTAGCGTTAAAACACCAGGATTTATCAGATTTTTAATGTTTTCTTGCTGTTTTTCGCCTAAAAAATCACATAAAGCCTCATAAACCATAAAGCTACCCATAAATTTAGCGTCAACTGAGTGTCCTGCGATGTGAGGAGAGGCTAAATACGCCGTTTTTTGAAGATTTTGATTAATATTTGGTTCATTTTCCCAACAATCAATCACATTTTCCATCGTTTGCGTTTTTTCCCAAATTTCTTCAACAATAACCCCGCCTCGAGCAGCATTAAAAACAATGGTTTGATCAGTTATATGATGAAAATTAGCCTTATTTAGCAGTTTATAGCTTGGATATTTGCCATCAAAGGTCAAAGGTGTGTGAAAAGTAATAATATCAGCACTTAGTGCAGTATCTAGATCAACAAAATTTGGCAAATTTTCATTATCTTGACGAATGGGATCATTTAACAGAGTATTGATGCCTAAAAGTTCGGCTTTAGCCGCGAGGCGCGAGCCGACATTACCTACACCAATAATGCCTAGGGTTTTGTCTTGATAATTAAAGTTGTGTTTGTCAGCCAGATTAAGAATCGTGGCAATGACAAATTCAGCCACTGCCATCGAATTACAACCCTGGGCTGAGAAGAACTCAATGCCATTGTTTTTAAGATAATCTTGATCCACATGATCAAGCCCCGCAACCGTTGAGCCAACAAATTTAATAGAGCTGCCTTTTAGTAGTGTCTCATTAACTTGAGTGCGCGAACGCACAATCAGCACGTCGCAATCTTTAACCGAAGCGGCATTTATATCACGCCCAGCCATAGCGGTTATTTCACCAAATTGTGAAAAAATTTCGTTATAAGCGTAGCATGCGTCATCAATAATAAGTTTCATATTTTTTTATGTCACGGAGGAAAGCAAGGCTTTCCTCCGTTACCAATTTATTGGTTGTAGATTGTGTATTTTAAGATATTCATTAGTTTTTGAGAAATGTTTACAACCAAAAAAACCTTTGTGTGCAGAAAATGGCGAAGGGTGGCTGGCTGTTAATATTAAATGTTTGTCAGCATTGATTAAGCTTGCTTTTTGTTGTGCATGCGCACCCCAGAGTAAAAACACCAGATTTTGTTTATGATCACTAAGTAATTGAATAACTGATTCAGTGAAACCAACCCAGGGTGTTTTGGCGTGAGATCCTGGTGAGTTTTTTTCTACCGTTAGGCTGCTGTTAAGTAGTAGTACACCTTGTTTTGCCCAACGCTCAAGATTGCCACTCGCATTGGGTTTAATGGCTAAATCTAGCTCAAGCTCATGATAGATGTTTTTGAGTGATGGCGGAATTTTTACCCCATCTGGCACGGAAAAACTAAGCCCATGCGCCTGGCCTTCATTATGATAAGGGTCTTGCCCAAGGATAACCACTTTGGTATTAGCAAAGCTGCTAAGCTCAAAAGCATTAAAAATTTGATTTTCAGCTGGAAAAATTTTTATATTTTGGCCGGCTTGATAGGACAAGAAATCATCCAAATATTGAAAAGATTCTTGTTGAAATAACAGGTCTAAATACTCAGACCAGTCGTTTTTTATAACCCTGCCCACCATAATCGCAAACGATAGCCTAACGTAGTTACGTAGCCCACTTCGGTGAATTGAATTCGACCTTTTGGATTAATAAAGAAACTCGTTGGTGTGCCTTTAACGCCGTATAACCTGGCAATGGAGCCAGACTGATCGTTAATAAGGTTATTGAGTTGCATGTCATTTTCTTTGGCATAAGCTTTGATTTCTAGATCATCACCTGATTGAATGGCAACATTAAGCACTTTGTAGTCTTCTGAAATGGCCTGAATATTGTCATTTTCAAGCTTGCACACCGGACACCAAGTTGCCCAAAAATGCACCAACACACCTTGATCGGGCAACGGATTAGCATTCATCACTTCGCCACTGAGTGTTTTAGAAGTGAAGCTAGGTGCCATGCCGGTAGTTAAGTCTTGCTGTTGGTAGGCGCGAATGATAAAAATGGCTAAGATAACCATCATAAATTGCATGATAGTTTTACGTTTTGGTCGTTTGATTTGCATGTGGTGAATTATAGCCTAAGCGAAATACAAGAAAAAGTTACAGTGGTACTTTTTAAGATCATCGTTAAAAAAAACTTAATTTAAATCAAGAAAATTAACATAGGTTATTTTTATTAAAAAATACTATATTTATAATAGGTTGTTACTAAGTAGATGCAACTCGGGGGGGTAATCATGACAACAAAGCAAACAAGTAAATATCATTTATTTTTGTCAAAAATTCCTTTATTTAAAAATATCAATGAACAAGAGTTGATTGACTTTATTAACTTGGTTAAAGTTAAACAATACTATCGTGGTGAGATGGTAACTTTTGATTCCAAAGAGCATGCTAAATGCTATGTGGTGTATGACGGTTTGTTTAAGTTAACTAGAATGGATGAAAAAGGTGAAGAGATAGTTATCACTATTGCGGATAAAAGAAGCACTGTGTCGCCTATGCATTTTTCAAAACATTATGAAATTTGTGCTGAATTTGTAAAAAACACCACGTTACTATATTTTAATAAAGATGAAATTGACGCATTCACCGCTAAAAATCATCAATTTGCCATGAATGTGATTGATTTCTTAGCTAAAAGCGTTCAGTCATTAATGCTAAGCGCTGAAGTGTTGCAACTAAAAACTGCAAAGGAGAAAGTGGGTTGGTATATGGTGCAAAGTAAAATTAATAACAATTTTAAGCTACCTTATCCAAAGAATTTAATTGCTGCTTACTTAGGTATGAAGCCTGAGTCTTTTTCAAGAGCCTTGGTTCAGCTTAAAAAGGATGGTATTAAAGTAGAGGATAAGGTCATTGTTTTAGATGATATTAATGAATTATGTCAGTATTGTGACAAAGTTACAGGTGCAAATTGCCGATCATTTAAAACTTTGAGTTGCGCTCATTATTAATTATAAAACAACATAGGTTGTTTTTATTTTAAACAACTATTTATATAATAAATTTTCGTATATTAGAGAGTGTAGTTATGGCTGAAGTGATTGATAGAATTGATGTCTGTGGTGTATTAGTGCATGCTCAAAAAGACAAAGAACAAGAAGTAAAAGACATATTAAGTGCAATCGATGGTGTTGAAGTACACCACACTACAGAAGATTCACGTTTAATTGTTACCATTGAGCTGGATGGTAGAAAACAAATTATGGATACCATGGGTAGTTTTAACGAAATCCCCAATGTCGTTTCTACTGTATTAACTTATCAACATTCAGAAGAAGTTTAATTATCAATTATGGCCATTTCACGCAGAGAATTTTTCATAAATTCTGCAAAATTGGCCACCACTTCAGCGCTAATTGCAACAGGAATTGTTAGCTATTCAAAATATGCTTATTCGATTCCTGCAACGGCTATTCGTCCACCTGGTGCGCTAGCAGAAAAAGATTTTATTTCTGCTTGCATTCGCTGCGGACTCTGCGTGAATGATTGCCCATTTTCAACTTTGTCGTTAGCAACTGAAGAAGATGGTGTCGCCATTGGTACGCCATTTTTTACTGCGCGCACTGCAGGTTGTGAGATGTGTGAAGATATTCCTTGCGTTAAAGCATGCCCAACAGGCGCGCTTGATAAAAAACTAACAGATATTAATAATGCAAAAATGGGCCTTGCACGAATTGTTGATACCGAAGGTTGCATTGCTTATCAAGGATTAAGGTGCGAGGTTTGCTTTAATATTTGCCCACTTCAGGGAAAGGCTATTACCGTGGAGATGCGCCATAATAACCGTAGTGGCAAACACGCTCTATTTGTTCCTGTTGTTCATTATGATCATTGCACGGGTTGTGGCAAATGTGAAGAGGCATGTATTATGGAGGAGGCAGTTATTAAAGTGTTGCCTACAAAGCTAGCCATGGGTAAGCGTCAAGATCACTACAAACTCGGCTGGGAAGAAAAGCAAAAAGCTGGTGGATCCTTAGTGTCTCCAGATATTGAGCATAAATATAATCTTCCCGAGGGAAAACAATATGACCTTCAGGGTAAGGGATTGACCGATATCAAAGTAGAGTCAAGTTTAGATAACGCATTGGATTCACTTAATAGTTTTAATCCATTATTTGACATCAAGAAAAAATGAAAAAAACCAGTATTTGTCAGGTAGTTGGCAATGATGCCAAAAAATCCAAAGGTTGGCTTGGGGCGAATAAATATCTTATTTTGCGTCGTCTGTCACAACTAGGTATTTTGTTTTTGTTTTTACTAGGACCTTTGTTTGATATCTGGATTGTTAAAGGTAATTTAACTTCGAGCCTTACTTTGGATGCACTACCGCTGAGTGATCCATTCGTTTTATTGCAGTCTTTCTTTGCGGGGCATTCGTTAGCTACAGATGCGCTTATTGGCGCTTTTATTGTATTGATGTTTTATTTTATTGTTGGTGGCCGGGCATTTTGCTCTTGGGTGTGCCCGATGAATATAGTGACTGATGCAGCAAATTACTTACGTTGCAAGCTGGGCATTAAAGCCGCAAGTGGTGGTGTTTCAAATAAAACTCGGTATTGGATATTAGCAATAAGCATGTTTAGTGCATGGCTGACTGGTTCAATTGTTTGGGAGTTGGTTAATCCTGTGTCAATTTTGCATCGAGGTATTATTTTTGGCATGAGTTTTGGCTGGAGTTTGATTGTATTAATTTTTCTATTTGATTTGTTTGTGGTTAAAAATGGCTGGTGTTCGCGTTTGTGCCCCATGGGCGCTTTTTACAGCTTGCTTGGAAAAGCTTCTCTGCTAAAGGTAAATGCAAAAGATCGTAAAAAATGTACAGATTGTTTGGAATGTTATGCTGTATGCCCAGAATCTCAAATTATCAATCCTGCACTCAAAGGTAATGGTAGTAGTATCGTTTTAGATAAGAACTGCACAAATTGTGGGCGTTGTATCGATATCTGCGAACCAAAAGTATTTGTCTACTCTTCTCGTTTCAAAAAAAATTAACACAAAACAACCTATGTTAATGAAATGAATATAACAAACGTTTAAAGTTGTTAGTTCATTTTAATAGGTAATTTGTTTTTTAACTAAATCTGCGAGGAGAAAGAATGGCTATCACAAGAAGGGAGTTTATCAAAAATAGTGCAATAAGTGCAACAGCTACAACAGCTGGTGTTACTTTACCGGGCATCGCACTTTCAAACTACAATGAGAGTGTTGACGGTATCAAGTGGGACAAAATTCCTTGTCGCTTCTGTGGCACAGGTTGTTCGGTTTTGGTGGGTACTAAAAATGGAAAAATGGTCGCCTCTCAAGGCGACCCTGATGCACCAGTTAACAAAGGTCTTAACTGTGTTAAGGGTTATTTTTTATCTAAAATTATGTATGGTAAGGATCGTTTAACCAAGCCACTTCTTCGTAAGAAAAATGGTAAATATGATAAAAATGGTGATTTCACACCAGTATCTTGGGATGAGGCATTTGACGTTATGGAGCAGAAATGGAAGACTGCGCTTAACGTATCTAAAGAAGAAAATAAGGGTAAACCTGCTGATAAGCTAACTTCTCGCGTCGGCATGTTTGGCTCGGGTCAGTGGACTGTTTGGGAAGGTTATGCCGCTTCCAAACTTTTTAAGGCCGGCTTTAGATCAAATAATATTGATCCTAATGCTCGTCACTGTATGGCATCAGCGGTAGGTGCATTTATTCGCGCCTTTGGTTCTGATGAGCCAATGGGTTGTTATGATGACTTTGAGCATGGTGAAGCGTTTGTGTTATGGGGTTCTAACATGGCAGAAATGCACCCAATTTTATGGTCGCGTATTTCTGATACACGCTTAACCAAACCTGGTTCTGAAGTTCATGTACTTTCAACTTACGAGCATCGCTCATTTGAATTGGCTGATAATGGTATGATTTTCAGCCCACAAACAGACACGGCCATTCTTAATTATATTGCTAAATATATTATTGATACTAAGTCTTACAACACAGATTTTTTAAGAAAGCATGTTAACTTTACCAAGACACCAACAGATATTGGTTATGGATTGCGCAATGATCACCCTTTGCAGAAAAAAGCTAAAAATCCTAACAAGGGTAAATTAACCAAAATTAATTTTGAAGAATATAAGGAATCGCTTAAGCCTTATACCGTGGAATATGTTTCTGAGCTTTCAGGAGTTTCTACAGAAAAATTAGAGCGTTTGGCTAAACTATATGCAGATCCAAATAAAAAAGTAGTATCGCTTTGGACAATGGGTGTAAACCAACACACTCGAGGTGTTTGGACCAATGGCTTGATTTATAACATTCACCTATTAACTGGCAAGATTTCTGAGCCTGGCAATGGTCCATTTTCATTAACTGGACAGCCATCAGCTTGTGGTACAGCTCGTGAAGTGGGTACGTTTGCTCACCGCCTTCCTGCAGATTACGTAATCATGAAGAAGCCACATCGTGATTTTGCTGAAAAAATTTGGAAGCTACCAGAAGGCACAATTCCAGGCAAGAAAGGTTTGCACGCTGTTGCGCAAAGTAGAGCGCTTAAAGATGGCAAATTAAATGTTTATTGGGTAATGTGTAACAACAACATGCAAGCTGGACCAAACATTAATGATGAAATGCTGCCAGGTTGGAGAAACCCAGATAACTTTGTTGTTGTCTCTGATCCGTATCCTACTGTTTCCGCTCAAGCGGCCGACCTTATTTTGCCAACAGCAATGTGGGCAGAAAAAGAGGGTGCTTATGGTAATGCTGAAAGACGCACGCAATTTTGGCGTCAGCAGGTGCAAGCGCCAGGTGAGTCTAAATCAGACTTATGGCAGTTGGTTGAATTTTCCAAGAGATTTACAACAGATGATGCTTGGTCAGATGAGTTGTTAGCGAAAAATCCTGAGTATAAAGGGAAAAATTTATATGATGTGTTGTATGCAAACGGTCAAGTAGATCAGTTTGCTAAGCAGGATATTACCGATGATCGTGGTAATAAATATGACAATAACGAAATGGATGATTTCGGCTATTACATTCAGAAAGGTTTGTTCGAGGAGTATCGTCGTTTTCAGCTTGAAGGGCCTAAAAAAGGTCATGAACTGGCAGAGTTTGATATCTACCATAAAACAAGAGGTTTGCGTTGGCCAGTGGTTAATGGCAAGGAAACGTTATGGCGCTATCGAGAGGGCTACGATCCATATGTTAAAGCAGGCGAAGGGATTAGTTTCTACGGTAAAAAAGATGGAAAAGCTAATATTATTACCGCACCATACGAGCCACCTGCAGAAGTGCCAAATGAAGAGTTTGACTTATGGATGTCAACTGGTCGTGTGCTTGAGCACTGGCATTCAGGCTCTATGACAAGACGTGTTCCAGAGTTATATCGCGCCGTACCAGATGCAGTTATTTACATGCATCCAGATGATGCTAAAGCGCGCGGTTTAAGACGCGGTAAGAATGCTAAGATTTCTTCATCTCGTGGTGAAATGGTTGCAATGATTGAAACAAAAGGCCGTAATAAGCCACCTAAGGGCTTGGTGTTTGTACCTTTCTTTGATGCATCACGTTTGGTTAATAAATTAGTGCTGGATGCTACCGATCCGCTTTCTAAGGAAACGGATTATAAGAAGACACCAGTTAAAATTGTTAAGGTATAGGGAGATATCATGAAAAATAAATTATTAGCAATAACAGTTGCTTCGGTATTTACACTAGGCTCACAAGCAGGTTTTTTTGACTCAAAACATAATTGGAATAATCCAATATCAGCGGCAATGGACACTGTTAATGAGGTGTCAACTAAAGCTAAAACAATCGTCACCGATACGGTTGATGCAGTTAAGGATGTGGCAGAAGAGGTGGTTGGTAGTGTGACTGATGCAGCTAATTCAGCAGTTGATACAGTAGATGTTGCTTCGCTTCGTGGTACGCATGTACTTGACGATCTATCAATTGCACCTCAGAAGATTAAGTGGATAAAGAAAAATGTTGAATTTGAGCGTAGCTATGACGATCAGCCGCCACTTATTCCTCATAAGACTGCCGGTATGACAATCAACCTTAAAAAGAATAAATGTTTAAGTTGCCACAGTGATGAAAACTACAAAGAGGAAGAATCACCTAAGATGTCAAGTACACATTTCTTTACTCGTGACGATAAGCGATTGCCTGAAATGTCACCAAGACGGTATTTCTGTTTACAGTGTCATGTGCCACAGGCTAAGTTAGATCCTTTGGTTGAGAGTGACTTTATTAATTTGGACGAATGATAATAAGCTAAATTAATGAGTTCAATGACTAGGGCTCAATTGCTGAGAGGTGGTTGGGGCTCGAATAAAAAGGTTGTTGTTAGGCCGCCATGGTCAAAGGTCGAAGATCAGTTTACCGACCTATGTAATCGTTGTGGCGCTTGTGTTGACGCTTGCCCTGAGAAAATACTAGACACAGGATCAGGAAAATTTCCTTTGGTGGATTTTTCTAAAGGTGGCTGCAGCTTTTGCAAGAAATGTGCAGAAGCTTGTCAATATGATGCTTTTGTTAAAACTAGTAGTCAGCCATGGGGGCTAACTGCCAAAATTGAAGACAATTGCCTGTCCAAAGTTGGGGTAGTGTGCCAGTCTTGTTCAGAGATTTGCGAACATGGTGCTATTGAGTTTGGTTTGCAAATGGGTGGAACGCCAAGCATTAATCTAGATGTAAGTAATTGTAATGGTTGTGGAGATTGTGTGTCGATTTGCCCAAAAAATGCCATTCAAATTAATTAATATTTTATATAAGGAGAAAATACAATGAATAGAAGATCTGCAATAAAAGCACTAATAGGTGGTGCGATAGCGCTATCAAGCATGGCACCGTTTAGTGTGCTGGCAAATTTTATGGGAAAATTAAAAGCTGACGATGCAATTAACAAAATAACTGGCGGCAAACACACCACATCCGCTAAATTAAAGCTAAAGTCACCAAAGTTAGCTGAAAATGGCACACAGGTTCCTGTAACAGTCGATGCAACAGCATTAATAGGGGTTCAGAGTATCTTTTTGATCGTTCACGAAAATATTAAACCGGTAGCTATGCGTGTTGATTTTGAATCTTCTGATGCGATTACCTTTGCAAGCTTTAGGGTGAAGATGGGTAAGCCAACTAAAGTAACTGCAATTGCTCAAACCTCGGCAGGTTTTGTAACCGCCTCAAGTCAAACCAAAGTTACTAAAGGTGGCTGCTAATCTAATTAAGGAGAATTATTATGGCAAAGAAAATTAAAGCAAGAGCAAAAATTAAAAACGGTTTGATTGAAGTTAAATATAAGGTGGTACACCCAATGGAAACGGGTCGTAGAAAAGACAAGTCAGGTCAATTGGTTGCAGAGGACTATATTAATTTTATTAAAATTTCCAAAAATGGCAAAGATATGTTTACCTTGGTGCCGAACTCAACAGCGTCTAAAGATCCATATTTTTTCTTTAAATTAAAAGGTATCAAGGGTGATGCAATTACACTGTCTTGGATAAGCAATACAGGTGAGAAAAACTCGTCCACGACCAAAGTTAAATAATCTGTAACAATCATTGCATATTTTGTCTAATCAAAATTTGCATTTAAAGGTGCTCATCATGAATATGCCTATAAAAATAGTTGCATTTGTGTTGGGCATTTTTTGGTATTTATGGCATGGGATCCTTTATGGCTAATATGAGTAATGATATGTCAATTATGAATGGGCCTATGTCGAATATACGTTATGACATTAATAAATTTAAAGCCTGAGAACGTTATGATGCCTTGGTTAAGGTAGGAGGGGTATGCAAAAAAAATACACGTATCAAGCAGTTTGTTTATCACTGTTTATTTCATTTCAAACATATGCAGATGATTTGGTTAGTGGGCAAATTATTGCAGCAAAATCATGTGATCGGTGTCATGGGGAGTTTGGTATTAGTGATGATACGGACACGCCGCATTTGGCATCCCAGAGTGTCAATTATATTGTTAAGCAATTAAAAGACTATAAGCTGAAAGCCCGTAAAGATAAGAATATGTATAAGCGTGCTAAAAAACTAAACGATGAGCAGATGCAAAACGTTGGCGCCTGGTATGAATCACAATTATTGCCAGAAACAAACCCAGCTTTAAGAGTGAATATTAAAACACCTGCATTAATAAACAAAGGAGATGTGGACCGAGGTATACCCCCTTGTGACTTATGTCATGGTAAGGATGGAAAAACCTCAATTGGTTCGACGCCAGTTTTGGCGGGTCAGCAGTTTGGTTATCTGCTTTCAACCATGGAATATTTTGCAGACGGTTCTCGTAGTAACGATCCAGGTGGTGCGGTTCAGGGGATTCTCAAAAAATTATCTGATGTTGGAATGGAGGCTCTGGCGATATATTATTCGCACCTAGGTGGCAGAGAGATAGAAGAATAAACACTACCAGGCGGCACTTTCCACTAAGGATTGAATCAACTTGTTTGCTTGAGTTGTTGGCGGTGCTGATTTTAGATCTAATGGAGTTAGTTTTGTATAAACAACATGAGTTTTATTGGGGTTGTCAACCAATGAATAAAGTGCAATTTTAAAAGGACAAGCTGAGATGTTTAAATGGTTAGCTGAAACCAATTGGTGTGAAATTTTGGCAGAGCAAAATTCAATAATTTCAGCTTTTTGATAAATATTTTTGGCATTTTGAACACTGTCTTTGGTGCGGTTTAGCATGTCGCTGGCATGATATATTTTAGATATATTCAGCGCCTTTTCTTCAATAGCATCAATTAAATTACTACGAACATCTTTATAAGGATTGTTGATTGCTGTATTAATGACAGTATTTGCACTTGAGGTCTTTATTAGCAATATAAAAGTAATAAATAAAAAATGTTTGAATGTTGAATTCATATTTTGGGGATTTTAAAATATTACAGAAAAAGAAACTCCCTTTATTTCTTTTGTATCACATAAGGAGAGAAACAAAGAAGACAAGGGAGTTGTAAAAATTATAGTTAAGATTTATTTGTATTGAAATAACCTATGTTATTTGTTTGTATTGGATAACCTTATAGAATTGCTTTTAATAATAAATTTAAAGGCGTGTCTAGGCTGTTTTATTTGTTAAGTGAGGAGATCTTGCCCTAGGCAAGAGTTAATTTTATATAAACAACATGGAGTTTTATGATGAGAGATACAATCATTAAATCTACACTGCTGGCGGCTACTTTAGCGCTGGGTTCGTATGCTCAAGCTGCACCATCGGGTCAAGCATTAGGCTACACATGTGCAGGTTGTCATGGTACCAATGGTGCCAGTACAGGTAATGCCATTCCATCTATTGCAGGTTTATCAGAAACCTACATGATAGATACAATGAATGCATATAAATCAGGCGATAAGAGTTCTACCATTATGGGTAGAATTGCTAAAGGTTATTCTGAAGAAAACATTAAAGAAATTGCCGCATTCTTTGCTGAACAAACACTGCATAAAAATACGAATCAAACATTTGACGCTAAAAAAGCCGACGCTGGTAGGGCACTGCATGAGAAATATTGTGACAAATGTCATACTGAAGGCGGCACTGTAGCCGATGATGACGCAGGTCAACTATCTGGTAATGCTAAGCTGTATACGCAGTATTCGCTAGCTGACTTCCACGATGGCTCACGCGACATGGAAAAGAAAATGGCTAAAAAAATGAAGAGAATGCTTAAGAAGGATTCTGATGCATTTGATAAGCTTATTAACTACTACACAAGTGGTCAATAGAGGAGAATACTGATGAGTAAGCAAAATAGAAGAAATTTTTTAAAGACAGTAGGTTTAGGTGCTGCTGTAGCAACTACTGCAACTTATACACCATTTGCGATTGGCGGTTCTAGCAAAAAAGTTGTTGTTGTTGGTGGTGGTATGGGCGGTGCAGTTGCTGCAAAATATATCCGCATGATGGACAAGTCTGTTGAAGTGACACTAATTGAGGCAAATGAAAATTACTTTACCTGCTTTGGTAGTAATGAAGTGTTAAGTGGTGAGCGCAGTATGGATTCAATTAAATTTGGCTATGATGGCCTTAAAGCTCACGGTGTTAATGTTGTAATTGATAAGGTTATTGATATTGATGCTAACGGCAGACGCGTTAAAACAGCAAGTGGCCGTAGTTTTAATTATGATCGCTGTATTGTCTCTCCTGGTGTGTCGTTTAGATATGACAAAATTGATGGATATGATGAGACGGTAGCAAATACTAAGATTGCACATGCCTGGAAGGCTGGTCCACAAACAGCGATGTTACGTGATCAAATTAAATCAATGAAACAAGGTGGCACGGTTATTATTGCTCCGCCTGCAAACCCGTTCCGTTGCCCTCCAGGGCCTTATGAGCGCGCTTCACAAATTGCACATTATTTAACAAAACATAACCCAACAGGAAAAATTCTTATTTTAGATGATAAAGAGAAGTTTTCTAAGTTTGGATTATTTACAGCTGGCTGGAAAAAACACTATGGCTATGGTACTGATAATTCCATGATTGAATGGGTTAAGGGTTCTGCCGGTGGCAAGATTGAATCAGTTGATGTTTCTGGAATGACCTTATCAGGTGAGGTTGACGACTATAAGGGCGATGTGATTAATATTATTCCTGCTCAAAAAGCAGGGCATATTGCGCATGTTGCCGGTTTAACAAATGCATCTGGCTGGTGCCCAATTCAGGGTAATACATTCGAGTCTACTATTCATAAAAATATTCACGTAATTGGCGATTCTGCCATTCAGTCTCCATTACCTAAGTCAGGCTATGCGGCCAACTCAGAGGGCAAGGTGTGTGCGGCAGCTGTTGTTGCCATGCTTAATGGCGACAAGATCCCAGATCCTTCATATGTTAATACATGTTATTCAGTTATTGCGCCAGGCGACGGTATTTCTGTTGCAATGGTCTATAACTATAAAGATGGAAAAATTAACAAGGTTAAAGGCTCTGGTGGCTTAACACCAGGAAAGTTCGATGCCAAGATGAGAGCTAGAGAGCAGCAAAATGGCTATTCATGGTTTGATAATATCACTAATGATACGTTTGGCTGATTAGCTTTCAACTTTAATTAGTTTTAAAAACCCAGATCTTTGATCTGGGTTTTTTTTATTGATTTTTTTTAGAGTGCTCAGATTTTGCAATTAAATTCAAAACAAATATTGATGTGGATTAATTAAAGTTCTATTTATGTGATATAAATCACATTTTTAGGCTTATATATTTATTTTTTTTTGCATATAATTAGGTTGTTTGTGGGTGTTATTGACCTAAGTAATATATCGCTATTAATAAATTTGAGGAGAAAGGCGTGAATTGCAATAAAATCGACCAAAGAGAAATAAACTGTATGGAGTGCGCTGTGCGCAAAGAGTCATTATTTAAAGACTTGAATGATGTAGAGATTGTTCAGGCAGAGTCTTATGTTGATTCGCAAAAAGAATACAAGGCTGGTGAGTTTATTATTAATGAGCATGAGCGCACCCAATCAAGTTACATATTGGCATCCGGTTATGTTGTTTTAGGCACTTACCTTGAGGACGGCTCTAAACAGATATTTCAAATAGCTTTGCCAGGCGATGCGATTGGCTTCGGTGTGAATGAGGAAAATGGCTATTTTGCTCAAGTAGTTACCGATGTTAAAGCTTGTGTTATTAGTAACAAGTCATTAGAAAAGATGTTTAAAAATCATAGTACAGTTGCATTAAGACTTATTGAAAACTTGTCTAACAATAACTCTTCCTATCAACAGTATCTATTAAATCTTGGTAGAAAGAGTGCTAGACAAGCGCTGGCTTATTTAATTATGGATGTAACTAATCGAATTAAACGTCAAGTACCAAATTGTAATTTAGAAAATCTTCAAGCTTGTTTTTTTCCATTAAACCAGGAGGATATGGCTGATGTGTTGGGGTTGACAAAAGTACATGTGTCGCGTGTTATCTCGCAATTCAAAAAAGAAGGGTTAATTGAATGTGGTCATAAAAAGTTAAAGGTTTTAAATAAGGAAAAACTTAGTGAAATAGGTGTCTATTCCTAACGTGCCTGATTCAGAATTAATACCTAAAATCACTCAACTTCTTTATTGTTTTTGAATGTTTTTTCTTCCCAAATTTTCCCAGCTTTATCCCACCAGATGGACTTTCCTTCCAGTTGATCATTTTTATAGTGGTAGCGCTTCATTTTTTCTCCATTGGAAAAAAGCCAAGTTTTTGGGCCATTCAGTTTGCCATTTTCATAAGTTAATTCAATTTTTTTATGTCCATTTTTTCGCCAAAAGGTGGTTACTCCATGTTCTATGCCATTTTTAAAGTTGGCAGAGAAATCTTTTTTACCATTAGGGAGGTAAAATGTTGATAAGCCATCCTCTTTTCCATCTTTGTAGTTCGATTCTCTAATAGTTTGGCCATTTTTATGTTTAGTGACAACCATGCCGGTAAATAGTTTTGTGCTATTTTTTTTATAAATTGTGCCATTGATACTAACGGTCTCATTGGCATTGAGTACGGTGTCCGAGCACGATACAGTTAAAAGCACCATTAGAATAAGAATGAGTATCTTGTTCATTGTTTATCTTTTAACCCATTAAAAAGGCATTTAGCTTAAGTTATTTCTTTAGTAATAGACTTGTTTTCACTCGTTACCTCTTCGTCTTGCATAGATTTTTTAAAACCTTTAATGGCGCCACCTAAGTCGCCACCTATGTTTTTTAGACGTTTTCCGCCAAAAAGTAGTAGCACAATAACTAAAATAATGATTAGTTCGAATGGTCCTGGCATCATGATTTTTTCCTTAAAATTGTTATAAAATTTAATCGATTTTAACAAGTTAAAATACTGCTGTGTTGCCTATTTAATAAGGCTTTTAGATTGATAACATGGGTTAACTATTGCATGAGTTTTTGGTTAAAATATTTCCAATAATATTTAATTAATGACTAAGCAGATGACTGATTGGATACAGCGTTGGGAAGAGGGAAAAATTGGCTGGCACCGTCAAAAGCCTAATAGCAAGCTGATTGAGTTTATTGACCGCTTAGAATTGCAACAAGGTGATTGTGTTTTTGTGCCCTTATGTGGCAAGAGTGTTGATATGCTATATTTACTTGATCAGGGCTATCGGGTGCTGGGTGTTGAATTAAGTGAGTTGGCTGCTGAGCAATTTTTTATAGAAAATAACTTAACCTTTACAACCATTAAAACTAAGTTTTTTACCCGTTATGTCGGTGAAAATATTCAGATCTTATGTGGCGATTATTTTGATTTGAGCGCCAAGGATTTGGCTGAGGTGCGTGGTGTCTATGATAGGGCATCGTTAATCGCGCTACCATCAGATTTAAGGGTGAAATATGCGCAGCATTTATACGCTATAATAGCGCCTGGTTGTCGGGTATTGTTATTAACATTGAATTACCCGCAATCACAAATAAGTGGCCCGCCTTTTGCTGTTAATCAAGCTGAGGTGGATTCGCTGTATGAAAAAGGGTTCGAGTGTCAGCAGTTACAATGTTTTGATGACCTGGAAAATGAGCCCAAGTTTCAACGTGCTAACGTTGATTTTATTGAAAAAGCAACTTATTGTTTGCGTAAATATTAAAGGAAAGAAAATGGCTAAAAAAATTAAAGGTGTTGTGGCGCAGTTTGGCACAAAAGGATATGGATTTATTACTGGTGACGATGGAGAAAAGTACTTTGTTCATCAAAAAAATGTTTTTAATAAATCGCGCCTAAAGGCGAACACTCGTGTTGTGTTTAATGCGGAAGAATCAGACAAGGGTTTAGTGGCAACCAAGGTTGAGCTCGAAGATGGCGCTAAAATGGCAAAAGCCAACAAGAGTACTAATGCTTCAACTGGCTTATCTGACGGCACGATTAAAGCGGCACTAGCTATTTTGTTTGTGGCTCAAGCAGTGGTTATTTACAAAGTGTTCTTTACCAGCGTAGCAGGCTAAGATGAAAAAGCTGGCGATACTGCTAATGTTGCCTATACTGTTGAGCGGTTGTTTTTCAACGCCAGCGGTAACCGTTAACAACATCTGCAGCTTGATGGATGAAGAAGTGAGCTGGTATCGCTCAGTAAAAGCAGCTGAAAAAAAATATGGCGCGCCAGCGCACGTATCTTTAGCGATTATGTATCAAGAATCAAATTTTGCCTCTGATGCCAAGCCACCTAGAGAAAAACTGTTTGGTGTTGTGCCTTGGTTTAGACCAACCACTGCCTATGGCTTCGCTCAGGTAACGGATGACACCTGGGAGTGGTATCAGCTGAAAACGGGCAATCACAGTGCTGATCGTGATGATTTTGATGATGCAGCCGATTTTGTCGGCTGGTACATTGTGCAATCTTCAAAACGCCTCGGCATTGCTAAATCTGATGCTTATAATCAATATTTAGCGTATCACGAAGGTCTTGGCGGTTTCAAAAGTAAATCGTATAACAAAAAACCTTGGTTGAAAAAAATAGCCACCAAAGTGGATAACAATGCTCAGCGTTATAAGCGCCAACTTAATCAATGCGCATCAGAGTTAAATAGTAACAGCATCTGGCGTTTGTTTTAATTAATGTGACAGGCAAGGCCTGTCACATTAATGAGTTTGTAAACCAAAGTAGCAGTAATAATTATGTGGACAAAAATATTAGATAAAGCGCCAAAAGAAGGCACAATGGCTAGCTTTGAGGTTGAGGGTAAAAAGTTGTTTGCCACCTTAAATAATGGCGAGCTTTATTGTGCTGATAATCGTTGCCCGCATGAGGATATCGAACTAACACTAGGCTGTTTAAAGAACAATCGAATTGTCTGCTCATTGCACGGTTTTAGTTTTGATTTGGCCACTGGCCATAGTTCTGATGAGGATGTTGATTGTCTAAAGACTTATCCCATTAAACAAGAAAATAACGAAATATACATACAATTATGAATTCACAAGCATTAATGAAATCCATCATCCAGCGAATTGCCACCGGCCCTGAATTAAGCAAAGATCTTGATTTTGAAGAAACCAAAGCAGGTATGCAAGCTATTTTGCGTGGTGAGATTGATGACGTTCAATCAGCCATTTTCTTTATTGCTCTGCGCATGAAGCGTGAAACCGAAGAAGAGAACAAGGGTGTGCTGTCCGCCATTTTGGCAGAAAGTGACAAACAGCAAGTCGATGTTGATGATTTGGTTGATTTGGGCGACCCATACAGTGGTTACAATCGTTCGATTCCAATCTCTTCATTTTTGCCAGCTGTATTGGCAGAATTAGGCTTGCCTTGTGTTATTCATGGGTTGGATAGTGTTAGCCCCAAATTTGGCCTAACCCATCGCCATATTGTTAACGCCATGGGGTTGAGCGTTGATCACTCAACCGCGGACGCCAAATCAAGAATTGAAGATCCGTCTATTGGCTGGAGTTATGTTGATCAAGCGAGCTATTGTCAAGGTTTGCATAATTTAGTACCATTGCGTGATCGCATTATTAAGCGTACTGTTATTAACACGGTAGAAACACTTATCACGCCTTTAAGAGGGCGAAAAACACATTCAATTTTGGGTTATGTGCATAAGCCATATCCACCTAAATACGCCGCTTTGGTTGATGAGTCAGGCATGGATACTGCATTGTTGATTCGTGGTGTTGAAGGTGGCGTTATTCCTTCACTGCGTCAAAAAGGCTTGATGGTCTCTTACGAAGGTATTGAAGAAAAAGACCGTGTCGATATTGAGCCAGCTTCATTAGGTATTGAGCAAGACATGCGCGCGATTTCTTTTCCGGCCGAGTTGGATGTTCATAACGATATTGAAGCATTGGCTGATTACACCGTCAAACTCGGTAAAGCGGCCTTATCAGGCGAACAAGGCATGTTTTATGATGGCTTGGTGTTAAGCGCCTCTTTGGTGCTTTGGCATACTAAAAAAGTTGCCAAATTAGAAGAGGCAGCACAGATGGTTCGAGCGGTGCTAGACTCTGGAAAGGCACTGGATAGACTAAAGTAAATTCTATTGTTTTATTGGCGTGAAATCTCGCCAATTGGTGTTCAATAATTATCATTAGTTAGCCCATTTTCAACTGAGTTAAATTTATTTTATTTTAGCGGTTGAAATTGTTATTTTTTAGGCGTAAGATGCCTAACAAATATTCGGGGGAATAATGCCAGCATCTGACACTTTTAACGCTATCTTAAACTTAATGCCAGTTTTGTTTATTTGGCTGTTGGGTTTGATTTTTGCTGTTGTTGTTTTCACCTTTATCTTTGACATTACCCAAAGTAAAAATGCCGTATTAAGAAACTATCCGGTGATTGGGCATTTTCGATATCTATTTAGCAATTTGGGTGAGTTCTTTCGCCAATATTTCTTTGCCATGGATCGTGAAGAAATGCCGTTTAATCGTGCTGAGCGTGAATGGGTTAATCGTGCTTCAAAGGGAAAAGATAACACCATTGCTTTTGGTTCTACTAAAAATCTTAACGTGCCAGGATCGACAATTTTTATAAATTGCCCTTTTCCAACGTTGGACAGTGATGCGGTAAAAACCAAAGTTGTTACTATTGGTGAAGGCTATAGCGAGCATCCTTACGCCGCTCAGTCTATTTTTAATATCTCCGGCATGAGTTATGGTGCGATTTCTAAGCCAGCTGTTTTGGCGTTGTCTAATGGCGCAAGAAAGGCAGGGTGTTGGATGAATACAGGTGAGGGCGGGTTAAGCCCTTATCATCTAGAGGGCGGTGCAGATTTGGTGTTTCAAATTGGTACGGCCAAATATGGTGTTAGAAATGAAGATGGTAGCTTAAGTCAAAAAAAGCTTAAAAAAATTGCCCAGCATGATCAAGTCAAAATGTTTGAACTTAAGGTGTCTCAGGGTGCCAAGCCAGGCAAGGGTGGTATTTTGCCCGGTGTTAAAATCACTGCTGAAATTGCTAATATTAGAGATATTCCAGAAGGGCAAGATTCCATCTCACCCAATCGACATATTGAGGCCTCTAATGCGGGTGAACTGCTAGATTTAATAAATCGAGTGCGAGATATTACCAAAAAGCCAGTTGGCTTTAAAACGGTGATTGGTCATACAAGATGGCTAGAGGCTTTGTTAGATGAGGTAAATAAGCGTGGTACTGATTCGGCGCCTGATTTTATTACCGTTGATGGTGGCGATGGTGGCACAGGTGCGGCGCCCATGGCACTCATGGACAATGTTGGTTTGCCACTTAAAGAGGCGTTACCTTTGGTGGTGGATGCCATTATGCGGTGTGGTCTTGAGGATAGAATTAAAGTAATCGCTTCAGGAAAAATGATCACCCCAGCTGATGTGGCTTGGGCGATTTGTGCAGGCGCTGATTTTGTCACCTCGGCGCGTGGGTTTATGTTTGCTATTGGCTGTATTCAATCTTTAAAATGTAATAAAAATACTTGCCCAACAGGCATTACCACGCATAATAAACGCTTGCAAAAAGGCTTAAACCCTAAAAACAAAGCTGAGAAAGTTAAAAATTATGTAGACAATATGACCAAAACAGTTGAAACCATTGCCCACTCTTGTGGTGTTAAAGAAGTGAGAAGGCTTAATCGTACCCATGTTCGAATTGTGCAAATTAACGGAAAATCCATCCCCATGAATGAACTATGCCCAATCTGTCCAGAAGGAGAAAACCATGAAAGCATCTGATCTATTTGTTAAAGCGTTAGAAAATGAGGGTGTTGAGTATATTTTTGGCATTCCGGGTGAAGAAAATCTTGATTTATTAGATTCTCTTCGTGGATCTTCGATTAAATTTATCTTGACACGTCATGAGCAAGCGGCAGCTTTTATGGCGGCTACGTATGGGCGTTTAACGGGTAGAGCGGGTGTATGTTTAGCAACACTCGGCCCCGGCGCTACTAACTTAGTCACCGCTATTGCCTATGCGCAACTTGGCGCTATGCCACTGGTAGTGATTACTGGGCAAAAGCCAATTAAAGCGGGTTTGCAAGGTAAGTTTCAAATTTTGGATGTTATTAGAATGATGGAACCATTGGTGAAAGATTCTGATCAAATTATTTATGGTCGACAAATTCCTGCCTTGGTGCGTGGTGCTTTTCGCATTGCTGAAGAAGAGCGCCCGGGTTCAGTGCATCTTGAATTACCAGAAGATGTGGCTAGAGAGGAAGTAGAAGACGATAGTGTTTTTCCTAGGCAAACGATTCATAGATTGTTTGCTACAAATAAGGCTATTGAGAAAGCGGCCAGTGTCATTACACAGGCTAAAAGACCATTGCTACTTGTTGGCGCTGGCGCCAATAGAAAACGTATTCGCGAACCTTTATCTAAGTTCTTGGATAAAACAGGCATCTTGTTTTTTAATACACAAATGGGCAAGGGTGCACTCAGCGGCAATGTTGATAAATTTATTGGTACAGCGGCATTTTCTTCAAAGGATTATGTGCATGAGGCCATTAAAAAGGCTGATTTAATTATCAATGTAGGTCATGATTTAATTGAAAAACCGCCATTCATCATGAAAGGCGATGAGCAACAAGTGATCCATATTAATTTCCATTCGGCACAGATTAAAGATATTTATTATCCTCAAGTAGAGGTTGTTGGTAATATTTGTGACACCATATCTAGATTAACTGATGAGTTATCAGGGTGTATCAATTGCAATACTGAGTGGGTTGATGAGATTCGTGAACGCACAAGGGTTGCTATTCACTCTTTAGATGATGATCCTTCGTTTCCAATGTTGCCACAACGGGTAGTGGCAGATGTGCGTAAAGTGATGGATTCTGAAGATATTGTTTCTCTAGATAACGGTATGTTTAAATTGTGGTTTGCGCGTCACTACCATACGCGTGGACCAAATACATTACTACTGGACAATGCATTGGCAACAATGGGCGCAGGCTTACCATCTGCGATAGCTTGCAGTCTAATGTATCCAAAAAAACGTGTACTTGCAGTTTGTGGCGATGGTGGTTTTATGATGAATTCTCAGGAGTTGGAAACAGCTGTTCGTTTGAATTTGAACTTAGTGGTGCTGATTTTTAATGATAGCGGTTATGGCATGATTAAATGGAAGCAGGCTGCACAACAGTTGCCAGATTTTGCCCTTGATTTTAACAATCCTGATTTTGTCATGTATGCACAAAGTTATGGGGCTACAGGCCATAGGGTTGAATCTAGTGAAGAACTGATTCCTACTATGGAAAGGGCTTTCTCTAATGGCGGCGTTCACTTAATTGACCTGCCAATTGATTACTCGCAAAATACTAAAACTTTATTAAATGATCTTAAACAATTTGACGCTTAGAAAAAATGACTAAACAATTAACTGTTAACCAGGCTTACACAGGCGAAACTTTAGCACAACTAGACATGCATGATGCTGTGCAAGTGGACGCCATGTTGAGCAAAGCTAAATCTCTACATGATTCTGGAAGTTTGCCAATACATGAGCGCATCGCTGTATTAAAAAAATTGGCCATATTAATAGCAGACGAGCATGAAATGTTTTCTCAATTAATTGCCAATGAAGGTGGCAAGCCAATTCGTGACGCACGCGTTGAAGTAACACGAGCGGTAGGTGGTGTTGATATTGCCATACGTGAAATGCAAGGTATTAAGGGTGAAGAGATACCTATGGACTTAAGTGCAGCTGGCGCTGGCAGAAAGGCTTTTACTGTAATGGAGCCAATTGGTGTTGTGGTGGCGGTTAGTGCGTTTAATCATCCACTTAATTTAGCCATTCACCAAGTTATTCCAGCGATTGCTACAGGTTGTCCAGTGATTATCAAGCCAGCAGCAGTGACTCCATTGTCTACCTTGCGACTAGCAGGGCTTATTGCCGAGGCTGGCTTGCCAGAGGGCTGGGTGCAAGTTGCGCTAACCAATCGAGAAAATTCAGAAAAATTGGTTACCGACCCACGTGTCGCGTTTTTTAGTTTCATTGGCTCGGCTAAAGTGGGTTGGTATCTCAAATCTAAGCTGGCACCAGGTACGCGTTGTGCACTAGAACACGGCGGCGTTGCACCACTGATATTTGATTCATGCCATGACAAAGAAGCTTTTGTTAATGGTGTGGTTAAGGCGAGTATGTATCATTCAGGCCAAGTTTGTGTTTCGGTTCAACGAGTGTATGTGCCTGAGGCTAGAGCGCAAGAGTTGGCGCAAAAGATTGCCGATGTTGCGTCAATACAAATTGTGGGTGATGCAATTAATGAAGATTCTGATTTGGGTCCATTAATCTTACCGAAAGAAACTGATAGAATTGAGGCTTGGGTGAATGAAGCGATTGATGAAGGTGCACAACTTATAACTGGCGGCAAGCGTATCAACGCAGTGAGTTATGAGCCAACCGTGTTGCTTAATCCGTCTAACAACTCCAAGGTGTCTACGCAAGAGATTTTTGGCCCTGTAGTTTGCATTTATGCGTATGACGACATCGAATCTGCTATTAGGCAGGCTAATAGTTTAGATGTTTCGTTTCAAGCGTCTGTTTTTAGCACTGATGTTACTAAGGCTATGGATGTAGCCAGCAAGCTAGAAGCTAGTGCGGTGATGGTTAATGATTACACCACCTTCAGGGTGGATTGGATGCCGTTTGCTGGGCGTAAGCATTCAGGCTACGGCATTGGTGGTATTGGCTACACTATGCGCGACATGCTTGAGCATAAAATGATTGTGATTAAAGAATAGAGATATTTCTACTAAGGCAAAACCTCCCGAGCTTATATTGTGCTATTTTTTATTGCTCTCAATGGCGATATTTACAAGTTGTTGGCGTGAGGAATTGCCTTTTGCTACGGCATTGGTGGTATTGGTTATTCTATGCGTGATATGCTAGAACACAAAATGATTGTAATTAAAGGATAAGGGTCAAGACAACTTAAGCATGAATAAAAACCTGTTAAAGTACCGTCATGACAAT
>JACKQG010000217.1_pt1 | contig 58928 bp, 38 predicted proteins | sample 8237621 | NCBI WGS metagenome assembly JACKQG01 (sample SAMN15677084, study PRJNA649215) | marine metagenome | biome: marine; feature: Black Sea; material: saline water; isolation source: suspended particulate matter (SPM) from the Black Sea western gyre | collected 2013-06-09/2013-06-10 | depth... | reverse complement strand
TGGTCCGGGAGCGAACCCAGGTGGTCCGGGAGCGAACCCAGGTGGTCCGGGAGCGTACCCAGGTGGCGCGGGAGCGTACCCAGGTGGTCCGGGAGCGAACCCAGGTGGTCCGGGAGCGTACCCAGGTGGTCCGGGAGCGTACCCGGGCGGCGCGTCTCCTCCCGGCGAGAATTCGGAATCTCCGGACGGCGGCGCAGATTATCCGGGCGGCGGATATCCAGGTGGTCCTGGATCTGGTTCTGGTGGCGGTGCGGTGGCCGAAAAAGTTCCCGATACCTTCGAAGGAAAGGCGCAACTTGCATTTCGACAAGGTCGCGAGCGCGACGCGGTGCGATATTTATATGCTCACGCGCTGACGACAGACGCTGGAGCCGAGAGCATTCTGCCGACGATTCGCTGGGTTGGCGGGTTAAGACAACCAATGCTTGCCGTTCGCTGGGGAGTTGGGTTTGTTGTAACGGCACCGCCTAACATTGGTAACGACCCCAAGCCCGTTGGCTCCGAACAGAAGCTCCCAACTCGCGGCGGCGGTCGAGGTGGCGGTGGTGGTGACGAAGGTTATGTAGGCGGAGGCGGCGAAGATGTCGGCGGAGGTGGTGGCGGAGGCGGCAGCCAGGGATCGCTACTCTCAAAAGGTGCTGGCGAACTTGGTGACAAGCTGTTAGCTGCCTATACCGAATCCGTCATGTCGGGAGATTTCGGCCAGGTGCTCAAGAATGCAGCGGAAAGTGGGAGTGGGGGCAATCGACAGAATACAGGCGGCGGTGGAGGGCCCACATACGGGGGCGACGAGGGGGAAAGCTATGGTGCGGACGGTGGAATTGGAGGTCCTGGTGGTAGCGGTGGAAATGTTGGCGGTCGTGCCCCTGGAGGCAGTGCAAAGTCCGACGCCACGGAGGTGACACAAATCGTGCCTGGTCTTTCGATGCTAGGAATCGGGACTCAGAAAGAGCTGGTTGAGCGAGCCCGCGAAGACGGGATCGATGCGATGGTGATCATCAATATGAAACTTAGTAAGAACAAGAAAAACGGACTGATCACGAACGAGTCGACGCTCTCCCTAGTCGACGCAAAAACCCAAAAGAAACTTCATACGACAAAGAAGTTCAATAACATCGCGATCCAGATTGCTCGCACCGAAGGTAAAGAAGACGGCGTTGATAGAGGTCTTGCCGGTCTCTTTAAAGCTATCGATACCAACTTCAAAATGACTGACCTACCAGCTGGACTGAACGCTCAAGTCGCGGCGAAGCGAGTTGCTGCCCTCGCTGCAGTGAAGCACGACAATCCGCTTCCGATCTTGGCCGAGGCACGGATGTATCACACTAAGGGGATGCTGGAGGAAAGTGCCTTGTTTGCAGCGTACGAGCAGATACTCGGCGTAGAATTCGGTCGGTTGCTAGCCACAGGCGAGGAAGAGGACAAGAAGAAAGTCCTTCGCCAGTGGCTGCCCGAAAGTTAACATCACCGCGAGATTCCTCGACTAGCTTCTGGTCAGCTCGTGAAATTTGGCGATTAGGTCTCGAGTGATCGTGCCCGGTCTTCCATTGCCAATCACTCGACTGTCAACTTTCACAACCGGAATGACTTCGGCGGCGCTTCCGGTCAGAAAACACTCGTCCGCAATATAGACGTCGTGCTTTGTGAGCGGTATCTCGCGGACAGCGAGTCCGCTGCTTTTTGCCAATTCGATGACCGCGTCGCGCGTAATTCCTTCTAGGATACCTGCGTCGATGGGTGGCGTTAGCACCTCGCCATGAGACACAAGGAAGATGTTATCACCAGTACACTCAGCAATTTCGCCCTTATGATTCAACATCAACGCTTCAACACAGCCAGCTTGTAAGCCTTCGATTTTGGCAAGGATGTTGTTCAGGTAGTTTAGCGACTTGACACGAGGGCTAAGCGCGTCGGGGTGATTGCGGATTGTGCTAACCGAAACGATCTCCAAGCCATTCTCGTAGTACTCCGTCGGGTAAAGCGAAATATGGTCCGTAATGATGATCACTTGGGGATCGCTCGTGCGGTTGGGGTCGAGTCCAAGCGAGCCGGCACCGCGCGTTACTATCAGGCGGATGTAGCCGTCTTCGATGCCGTTAGCGACGAGCGTGTCGTTGACCGCGGTTTCTAACTCTGCCTTCGCGATCGGTATCTGCAACCAAATCGCCTTCGCCGAGTTGTACAAGCGTTCAAGATGCTCTCCGTGGCGAAATACCTTTCCGCCATAGCTCCGCATCCCCTCGAAGACGCCGTCTCCGTACAGCAGGCCGTGATCGTAAACACTAATCTTGGCATCTTCTTTGTCGTAGAGCGTGCCGCTGATGTAGATCTTGAGAGACATTGTCGGTGCCTGGGTGTATTGTTAGCTGAAGTCGTGAGACTTCAGATGGAGCGGTAAGGATCAAAGTCTCACGACTTCGGCCACATGAAAGATTCAGCCGCAGGCGGAATAGCTCAAGCTGCCTGGACGCGACCCTCCGCCAACCGAACAATACGATCCGCCTGCGAAGCAATCGCCGCGTCGTGCGTCACCATGACTATAGTGAGGTTCTGATCTGCGTTCAAGGTTCGCAGAATTTCCATGATTTCTTCGCCGGTCTTGCTGTCGAGGTTGCCTGTCGGCTCATCGGCCAGCAATACCTCTGGCTCAGCAATCAGCGCTCTGGCGATCGCAGCTCGTTGCATCTCGCCGCCGGATAACTCTCGCGGCTTGTGTTTCAGCCGGTGCGAAAGCCCAACCAACTCGAGCAAGTGTTCCGCTCGCTCGCGATACTGCCGACGGTTGCGCCAATAACGAAACGCCCCGTCCGCAATCATACTGGGAATCAGCACATTCTCTAGCGCGCTCAACTCGGGCAAGAGATGATAGAACTGAAAGATCATGCCAAAGTATTGATTGCGCAGCAAATCCCGCGACGATGTCGGCAAATTATCGATGCGACGACCTTCGAAGTGAATCTCTCCTTGGTCCGGCGCATCGAGCGTTCCCAGCAGGTGCAAGAGAGTGCTCTTGCCTGAACCGCTTTGCCCTACAATGGAGACGAATTCCCCTGCGGCGATCTCGAAGTCGACGCCCAGAAGCACAGGGACCACGTGCTTCCCTTTACGGTAACTCTTCTCGACCCCGTGTGCCGAGAGCAAAACTTGTTGCTTTGTCGAAGCGGTCGACTCGGAAGCATCGCCAGGAAAGGTGACGTGAGGTCCCGCGGCAGATTGCTTCCTCGTAGAAGTGCGTGGCGCGAGCCCGTAAAAGCTGTCCATAACATCGTCTCCATACAGATGTTCTTAATTTCGCAGAACTCGCTTACTCATACCGCAAAGCAGCAACGGGATGCAGCCGCGCCGCGCGCAACGCAGGTAACACACTAGCAAGCACCGCAATCAGCACCGCGCCAATCATGACGCCCACAACCATCGTGGGCTGAATACTTGTAGGGATCTCTTGAAAGTAGTAGACCGTCGGATCGAAGACTTCGCGACCTGTTATCAACTCGAGTCCGTGAGCGATCTTATTGATATAGATCACAAACAAAAGTCCGAGGACGAGCCCAACGCCTGAACCAACCGCACCGAGTGACACACCATAGCTCAGGAATATGCTCATCACACCCTGACTCGGTGCGCCGAGCGCTTTCAGAATCCCGATGTCGCGAGTCTTTTCGACGACGATCATAAAGAACGTCGCCAGAATTCCGAATCCTGCCACCGCGATGATCAGAAACAGCAAGATGTTCAGGATCGTCGTCTCCATATGAACGGCGGCTAGGAGCGGCCCCTGAAGATCACGCCACGTTTCGATTCGATAGGGATACTGATCCGACGGGAATGCCGCTCGTAACTTGTCGCGGACGCCATTTAAGTCAGCACCGGGTTTCAGCTTCATATGGATCGAAGTCACATATCTCGTATCCGTTAATGGATCGAACATCCCTCGCAACGATTGCAGTTTCTCAATTGGCATGAACGCAAATGTAGCGTCGTATTCGCTCATTTTACTTTCGTACAAATCGACTACCGTCAATGAAGTGCTAACGGGCTTCGGCGAGCTGCCTGCATTCGGAAAGTAGACCTGGACGTCGTCGCCTGGCCCGCAAAGGTAGAAGTCACGCACCTCGCCATCGGCATCACGCCCGCGAATACTGCAAGTCGCAATCCCGAGGATGATCCCGGTGTTCTGTTCCGTCGCTGGATCGAAGACATCTCCGCTCGTAATCGGGTTACTTTCACCACCGTAGGAATCGGACGGAATACTGGGAGCGTAAGGATCAGGCGGAGGCGCGATATTCGAGGCCGGTAGGTCGCCCGAGCTTTCGACATCTGCCATCTCGCGTTGTTGCCTCGCCAACTCCTTCTCGTACTCGGCTTGGACTCGTCGATACACCCAGCCTGACGGCGGAAAGTCGTTGCGCCCCGGCGCATAACCTTTCTCCCGCAACAGAAAACTTAGTTTCTCTTGGTTACCAGGATGCAATAGATACTGAGAGAAATCGCTCACCTCCGTATACGTCGTCTTGTCGACTCCGATCAAGTTGATCTGTCGCGTGTGAAAGTCTCCACGAAATGGAATTCGCATTAGCGCAGGCACATGAATCACGGGAGTCATCCCTGCGATGTCGTCACCACAGATCTTGCGGATCTGTTCCATGTGCCACTGTGGATCGGCAAACCCATCTAGGTTGTGACTCTCGAGGACAATATCCGAGAGGATTCCGTGCAGCCGCTGATGCATCTCTTGCGTAAAGCCGGCCATTACGCTGTTAACAACGATCAGCGTTGCAACGCCGAGCGTAACGCTAATGATCGACGCGAGGGCGATATAGCGAGATCGAAGATACCGCCAGGAGAGAAGTAGTTTGTACATTGCCAATCCTTTGGCTTAAGGTAGCCATCACGCTCCGTCGTGATGAGCCCAATTAAATCCAACATTTCGTTTCAAACGATGTCCAGAAAAGGCTTTTAGCATCTCGAACAAGCTCGTCACGACGGAGCGTGGCGGTGACCTTATCCCTCTGGTCGAAGCAGCGGAAACAGAATCACGTCCCTGATCGTCTGTGAATTGGTGAGCAGCATCACGAGTCGGTCGATGCCAACGCCGAGTCCGCCAGCGGGAGGCATCCCGTGTCGCAAGGCTCGAATGAAATCATGGTCCATCTTGGCCATCGAGTCTTCTTCCGAAAGCCCGGCAAGCTGGGTCTTGAACAGCTCTTCTTGGAGGTCGGGATCGTTTAGCTCGGTGTAGGCATTGGCGATCTCCATACCTTCGATGAACAATTCAAATCGCTCCGCGACCTCGGGGTTACTTCGCTTTCGTTTCGTCAGCGGGCAGATGCTCGCCGGATAATCGATCACAAAGATCGGCCCCTTCAAACTGTCTTCAACTTTCTCTTCAAAGACGAAGTTCTTCACGACATCGGCATGTTTCCCGGCGGGATCATAGCCTAGCGAACTTGCCAACGAAGCAACCGCCGTTTCATCGAGCGGATCGACACCTGTCTGTTCGGCGAACAATTCGTCATAGGTTCTTCGCGCGAACGGAGGGGTGAAACCAATTGTCTCTTCACCCCAAGGCAACTGGTATCCGCCGCCAATCGCATCGATCGCTTCGACGATCATTTTCTCGGTCAAGTCCATCATGCTGCGGTAGTCACCGTAGGCTTGATAAACCTCGATCATCGTGAATTCGGGATTGTGTCGCGGACTAATTCCTTCGTTGCGGTAGACTCGCCCCATCTCGTAGACGCGTTCCATTCCACCGACAAGCAACCGCTTGAGATGCAGCTCCAACGCGATCCGCATGTACAGATCTAAGTCGAGCGCATTGTGATGTGTTGTGAAAGGACGAGCGGCAGCACCTCCGGCGATGGAGTGCAATGTCGGGCCTTCGATCTCACAGAAGCCTTCGCTGTTCAAAGTCTGTCGGACTGAATGAACAATCTTGGTCCGCCGCAGGAATCGATCACGAACGCCATCGGTATAGGCAAGGTCGAGATAACGCATCCGCTGTCGCAGCTCGACGTCCGTAATGCCGTGATGCTTCTCCGGCGGCGCTGCGATTGACTTGCTATGAAAATGCAAGTCTTCGACAAAGATGGTGACTTCCCCGGTCTTCGTGCGACGCAATTCACCGTCGACGCCGACAAGATCGCCCAGGTCGAAGCAACCGGACAACTCCCAATTCTCCTCACCAACTTGCTTCTTGCCGATGAACAACTGGATCGTTCCGGTCCAATCTTGAATGTTGACGAACCGCAGCTTTCCTGCGTCTCGTTGGAGCATGATGCGCCCAGCGGCGCGAACCTTCGGACCGGTTATCTGGCCTTTCCCTTGATCTGCTAGCCACTGACGAAAATTGAAGTCTTCTTCGGCTTCGGGATCTGGCAGCTCGACTTCCGTCCCGTCTTCCAGAACCAACTTCACCTCGCCGACGCGAGACCGAATTTCTCCGATCAGGTCTCGATCGTCGAAGCGACTCCCCCACGGATCATGCCCCAACTCGGCGATCTTGCGGAGTTTCTCCCGGCGGGCGGCTTCCAAGCGATCGTCGCCGGAAACGCCATCTGAAACGAGTGAGTCGTCGTCAGGGGTTAACGTTGGAGAGTCGTCAGACATTCAGAAAGCCAAGCTCAGTAAGAAGTTATGGTCAATGCGAAAAGGGACAGGGACGCAGCATTTTAGTTAAACCTGGTCATGGGTCAATGTTAGAGTTTGCCAATTAACCATTCGTGCTGGTGACTTACATCGGCGTAGGGTGTTGGCGAGTCCGCGAGCCACACCTGCAATCCGGGCTCCAGCTTCCTGGTGCAGCTAGCGCCGCACGCTACGATCTTGCTGTGTTACGAGATGCCGAATGCCTGTGGCAAACGTCACACAACGGCACACTCGGTTTCGGTGGCCTTCGTATCGCGGCAATCGCGGACACAATGGAGATCGGTCGATAGCAGCGCGTCGAGTTGCGATTGCGGTGGAAGCAGAACATAGACGTCTTCGCCTTCTAACTTCGCTGGAAAGACCTTGAGCGAGAACTCTTCACCCGACAACGACTCGCCGGTTTGCAATGAGAAAGGCTTCTTGTGGAGTGGGCAGGAAACTTTTGGCGATTCACCCGCGTTACCAATGATTCCACGAGAGAGCACAAACGCATTCTTGTGGGGGCACATATTCTGACACGCATACCACTCACCTCGACTCGTGAAGTTATAGACGGCGATCTGCACTTCCCCATACTTAATCGTTGCGCCTCCGTCCTTGGGGAAATCGGAGGCGGTTCCTACTTTGATCCATTTCGTGTTGGGGGCGGGCTTTCGACTGTTTTCGTTGACAGGGGGAGAAGGGGAGAGACTGCTTGCGCGGGTTAGAGACGAAATTGGCACAAAGTCTTTGGGCCAGTCGGCGGGGCGGTGCTGCTCGCGTTGGCCGATGATTTCAATGCCTGGTTCTGCTTCGTCGGTGTTGACGAATTGCCGGAACCGCTTTCGCTTCTCTGGATCGTTGACAACTTCCTTCCATTCACACTTGTACGTATCAACGAGATATTGCATCTGCTCTTCTAGCTCTTGGCAAATGCCAAGACTGTCGTTGATGACAACGTCCTTCAGGTGCTCGATGCCGCCTTCCATCTTCTCGACCCAAACTGCGGTACGATTCAACTTGTCCGCTGTTCGGATGTAGTAGGTCACGAAACGATCGATGTAGCGAACGGCCGTTTCCTCATCGAGGTCTGCTGCCAGTAACTCGGCATGGCGGGGTTTTGCACCGCCGTTGCCGCAGACATAGAGGTTGTAGCCTGTCTCCGTCGCGACGAGGCCAACGTCTTTGCACTGTGCCTCGGCGCATTCACGAACACAGCCCGACACCGCCATCTTGATCTTGTGCGGAGCGCGAATGCCTCGGTAACGCTCTTCCAGTCGAATGGCAAACCCGACTGAATCTTGTACGCCATATCGGCACCAGGTTGTTCCGACGCAGCTCTTCACCGTTCGCAATGACTTTCCATACGCGTGTCCGCTCTCGAAGCCAGCGTCGACCAACTCTTCCCAAATGTCAGGCAACTGCTGGACCTGGGCACCGAAGAGATCAATGCGTTGGCCTCCCGTGATCTTGGTGTATAGGCCGTACTTCTTGGCAACTTGGCCAAGTACCATCAGCTTGTCGGGCGTGATCTCTCCACCAGGGACTCGCGGCACGACTGAATAGAGGCCCCCTCTTTGAATGTTGGCTAGGAAGCGATCGTTCGTGTCTTGGAGCGTGTGCTGATCCTGCTCGGTGATTTGCTCATTCCATAATCCGGCCAGAATCGAAGTAACTGCCGGCTTGCAAATCTCGCAGCCATTCCCCGAGCCATGGCTGTGGAGCAATTCGTTGAAGGTCTTTATCTGTTTGACGCGAACTATCTCGTACAGCTCCTGTCGAGTAAACGAGAAGTGTTCGCAGAGACTCTTGTTGACGCTCTTCCCGGCAGCAGAAAGCTCTTCGTTCAACAGATCGGTCACGAGAGGCAAGCAGCCTCCGCAGCCAGTGCCCGCCTTCGTGCAGCCCTTTACTTCGCCGAGGGTCGAGAGATCTCCTTTGCGAATCGCCGCACAGATCTCTCCCTTCGTGACGTTGTTGCACGAACAGACTTGTGCCTCGTCCGAGAAACTGTCGATTCCGCCGATCGCAGCTCCGCCACCGCTTCCCAATATCAACTCACCCGGTGGATACGGCAGCGGATCGGGACTCTTCGCCAACATCGACAACGTTCCAAAGTCCGAGGCATCGCCAACGAGTACTCCACCCAACAACTTCGTGCCTTCGTGATTGAACAACAGTTTTTTGTAGACGCCTCCAAACGGATCTTCATAGACGAGCGGCTTCGCAATATCTGGACCGGCGTCGTTGTTACCGAAGCTCGCGACGTCGACTCCCATCAACTTCAGTTTCGTCGACAGGTCGGTACCTCGGAAGGAACGCTCCTCGCCGCAGAAGTTCTTCGCCACAACCTCCGCCATCTCATAACCTGGCGCAACCAATCCGTAGACCATTCCGGCGTGCAACGCGCATTCGCCGATCGCATAAATCTGGGGATCGGAAGTTTGCAGATGATCATTGACCAAGATCCCGCCTCGCTCACCGACATCGACTTTGCAGTCTCGCGCCAGTTCGTCGCGCGGTCTGATTCCGGTGGAAACGATGATCATGTCAACGTCGAGTACTTCGCCATCACTGAATACGATGCGTTCCACGCAACCATCGCCTTGAATCTCCTTCGTTGCTTTGTTGAGGTGGACTTGTACCCCGAGATCTTCGATTGATTTGACGAGTAAGAGCGAGCCAGCGTCGTCAATCTGCCGCGGCATCAATCGGTCGTTGAATTCGATCACATTCGTCTCGAGACCCAGATCGTAGGCAGCCTTCGCGGCTTCGAGACCGAGCAATCCGCCACCGATCACCGCCGCTTTCTTGATATGTTGCCCATAAGCAATGATTCGACGTAGATCTTCGATCGTTCGATAGACGAACACACCACGTAGTTTGATCCCATCGATAGGCGGCACAAAGGGATACGATCCGGTTGCAAACACAACGTGGTCGTATTCAATCTCGTGGCCCTTATCGGAGACGACTCGTTGATTCTTACGATCGATCGTATTCGCGCGGTCACCGATATGCAGTTCCACACCGTTGCGGCGATACCATTCGAGATTCGCCAGCATGAGTTGTTCGGCATCGCGATGTGCGAAGAACGACGTCAGCCCAACGCGATCGTAGGCGGCGCGCGGCTCTTCACAGAAAGTGACGACGCGATATTGCTTTGTGACATCGAACTCGACCAACTTCTCGCAGAAGCGATGGCCGACCATTCCGTTCCCGACGACAACGATCGTTTCGGTATTCTTAGTAATCATTATTCTGCTCTCCCGGAGGCAGTCTTGTTGCGTTAAACGAGCGGTTGCCAATGAGCATCAGTCATCCCACGGTTCGGGATGTCTGATCCGCACAGCACAATCTTTGTAAGAAGGTTGTTTCGAGTAGGGATCGAAGTGCGCGTGAGTTAGTTTGTTCACACTGTGGTAGTGCATTGGGATAAAGACTTGGCCCGGGCGAACCGTTCGCGTGACAAACGCTTTAGCGCGCACTCGGCCTCGCTGGGACTCCACCGTCACCCACTGATTCGGTTCAATCTTCTCGCGGCTTGCGTCCTCGGCATTGATCTCGACGTAGATATCCTTTGGATAGAGCGACCTCAGTGTCGGCGAGTTGCTGGTCCGTGTTTGCGTGTGCCACTGAGATGCCGTGCCGCGCCCGGTAAGCAGCAGATACGGAAACTTGACGTTCGGCTTCTCTGGCAGTTCACGAGGCTCTTCGAACAGAAACCTTGCACGACCGTCTTCGTGATAGAAGTGACCGTCTTCAAAAAGGCGTCGTTCTTGTACGGTCGCTTCGAATTTCTGATCGCTGCCCTCTTCGACAAACGGCCATTGAATCCCGCCACATTCGTCAAGCATCCGATAGTCGCGAATGGCTGTGATATCACAAGGCTGATCACGTGACAGTCGCTTCATGGCTTGAAAGACGTCTTCCGGTTCGTTCCAGCTTTCAAACATCTCGCCGCAGCCCCAGTACTGAGCAATGAGTTTGAAAATAGCAAAGTCCGCGAGCGCCTGCCCCGGTGCCCGCGAGACTTTCTTAATGATCCCGACACGTCTTTCGGAGTTGATGAACGTTCCTTCCTTTTCACCCCACCCGGCTGCCGGCAACACAAGATCTGCAATCTGAGCCGTCTCGGTGTTTGCGTACATGTCTTGCACGACAAGGAAGTCGAGGCGATCGAGAATGTCATGACAGGTGTTCTGGTTGATCCACGAGTGGGCTGGATTTGTGCAGACGACCCACAAGCCCTTGATCTTGCCGCGCAGGATGCCTTCGATAATGTCAGGGTACGCAAGACTGTTCTTATCGGGAATCCGCTCCGCATCAAGGTTTAACGTTTCGGCGACTGCTTGGCGGTGCTCGCCGTTTTGAAAGTCGCGACCTCCCAGCAGATTTGTCGTGTTGCTAAACAAACGAGATCCCATCGCATTGCACTGGCCCGTGATCGAGTTAGCGCCCGTGCCCGGTCGACCGATGTTTCCCGTCATTAACGCCAGGTTGATAATCGCCTGTGCCGTGCGAACTCCCTGATAGCTTTGATTCACTCCCATCGTCCACCAGAACGACACACGCTTCCCTGCATGAATCGCACTGGCGAACTGTTGCAAATCAGCGATTGAAAGACCAGTCAAGTGAGCGACACGTTCTGGCGTGTAAGATTCGACGAATGCTTTGAATTCATCAAAGCCAGCCGTGTGCTGCTCGACATATTCATCATCGATCCATCCGCGTTGGATCAGGATATTGGCGATGCCGTAGAGCAGTTCGAGATCGGCTTTCGGATTGATCGCCAAGTGCTGCGTCGCACACATTGCCGTTTCAGTGCGACGCGGATCGACGACGATGATCTCTGGATTGTGAGGATTGCGGCAAATACGTTGCCACATGATTGGATGAGCCAGACACAGGTTCGATCCGATCAGCACAATCACGTCCGACTCTTCAAAATCAGCGTAGCAATAGGGCGGAGCGTCGAAGCCGAAGGACTGTTTATAGGCAACCGCCGAGGTTGCCATGCATTGCCGCGTGTTGCCATCACCGTGCAGCAAGCCCATGCCAAACTTCGCAAGGCTGCCAAGCAACACCATCTCCTCGGTTGCGATTTGACCTGTACTAAGGAAGGCGACGGACTCGTTTCCGTGCTCCGCCTGAATCGCTTTGAAGCGACCGCAAAACTCCTGCATCGCCTGGTTCCAATCGACAGCGACCAATTTACCCTTCGAGTTTCGAAGCAGAGGTGTTGTTGCCCGATGCGATGACTTAAGGACCGTCAGGGCCTCCCATCCCTTCGGGCAAGCCATGCCTAGATTCACCGGATAGTCTGTACTCGGCGTAAGGTTGATGGCTTCTCCGTCCTTCAAGTGAATGTTCAATCCACAGCCAGTTGAACAATAACCACACACCATCGAAGTTGTCGCATCTGGCTTTCGCTTCAGCGGCACTTTGCCGAGACCGAACTCACCGGGCGCGAGCAGCAGGTCACTGGTGAGTGGGCCGCTCCGTTCGTGGAATTGCGGAAGTATTTTGGAAACGATCGAATTCATCGAGTGGGTTTCTATTAGGTCGCTTGCGTGCCTGGCATCTTGGGTGCGACGACAGCCGTGAAGAACAAGTAACGTTCGATAAACTCGCCCGCGAGACAAAGGCCGGTCATTAGCAACGCGATAATCCCAATAAACAGCGGCTGGAACCCACCGTCAGGTGCCAACTGTCGTTCGCTAAGCAGAATGAGCGGGAGCAGAATGCCGCCGAGCATTCCGACTACAAAGCGAGCGGTCATGACCATGCTTAGCTCGCCTTTCAGCAGGAGCGCCGTTCGCTTCAATGAGGTGTGGCGTGGACGGCGCAACGAACCGAAGATCATTGCTTCGAAGATCAGTTTTGCGCACGCAATCACGATCAGCGCGCGACACAATTGCCAGCCGTAGCTTGAGATGATCTGTTCGACCGTTAGATCAGCGGAACATGCAGCGGCGGCAAGAGAGATTAGCAAGGCGATCGGAACGCCTAACACCAAGCATGTTCCGAAGAACTTCGGCACCGTGAACAGCGGACCCCAGAACACTCGGCGAGTATCGATGTAGATCATCATTGAACACACCACCGCAAGCAGTCCTGCAGCACCAGCTAACGCACCAAGCGTTGCCTCGACAGTCGGCCCTGAATTCCAACCGAAGTAACTTGCACAGGCGACCACGACGTAGGCTGTCGCGAAGCCCGCAAACAGCGTAAACGCCAGAATCTCGCGACTGAGCCAAGACGTCGCCAAACCGATGATGGCGCGATGCGCGAGCATCGGTCTTCCCAGATGGAAGATTGCCGCGAACAATCCGAGGAAGCCCAGCAGCAAGGCCGCGACCAGCTGCACTGGGCGAAGATGCTCGGTCGTCGCGACCCCAGCCAAAGTAATTAGCTCCGACTGGAGCAACTGCTCGACAACGAAGGCACCGACCGACATTTGTGTCAGCACTAACATGACGATCAACGGCATGTGTGCATGAGCGGGTCGTGAACTGTAATAGTCAGCGGGCAGCACGTTCCTCGGAAGTACGCGTTCGCTCTTGTAAATTGTCGTCGGAAGCGTGTATTCGGGTTCAGGCACACCAGGTAGAAAGACATTGCTTTCACTTTCTTCGATCACCTGTTGCTGACTGACGATGCGGATGCGAATCGCTTGGTTTGGGCAAGACTGAACACAGGCGGGTGCCTCGTCGGCGGCGAGGCGATCGCTACACATGTCGCACTTGCGGACAATGCCTTTCGACTTGCTGTATTTCGGCACGTCGTATGGACACTTCAACATGCAGTACTGACAGCCGATGCACTGATCGTCGAGATGCTTGACGATTCCGGTGATCGGATCTTTTTCGTAAGCCTTCACTGGACAGCCTTGTAGACAGGCCGGTTCGACACAGTGATGACAGGCCGTCGTCACATGCTGAATGACGGGCAGGTCCGTTGTTCCACCGTGAAGCAAGCCAACGCTACGCCACACTTCGCCGTCTTCGAGCCCATTCAAGTTGTGGCAAGCGGTGACGCAAGCCTTGCAGCCCGAACACCCATCCAAATCGACCTCGAAAGCATATTGCTCATCGGTCGCCGGCCGTGACGTCGGTAGCAGGTCGCGATAATGCCTTACTTGCAGCGGCAACTCGAGTCGGTCATGTAATTGCGCAAACTTCTCAACTGCGGTCGTTTTCTGCTGATTCTCCAGCAGCATGTCGAGCAGGAAGGAGTTCGAAGGAGTAGGGTCGATTGCAAGCATCGAAGGCGGGAGCGCAGCAAGTTGCGCGACGATTGACGAAATGAAAGCGCACACGAGCCATGTGCGTCTCGCTGGCGGTGGGAGAGGAGAGCATTCGCCGAGCGATCACCATCCCCTCTCGCAATCAGCGTGCCAGAGTCTCGGTTGGCTCGCACTCAAGACCTCGCGGTCGGGCACACTCCAACGGTATCGTCAACATACTGCTTGCAAATCATGCGAGGACCGTTTGCTCGCGCTTCCCAGGTCTTCGTTAACCAAGTCAACCTCTTGCGTAAGGAATGAGCAACCAACGCGCAGGCTCCAGGCAATCAGGTCACCTCGTTGCAATCGCCTCTACGTATGTGAAATTCGTTATGTGGAAACCGAATCACAAGAGTTTTTTGCACTTGCCGTTAGCTACGGTCCTTTCTCGCTCGTAGATGATCATTGCTCGAACGTACAAGCTCAAATTCCGGCATGTCCTTTGCGTATGCCTTTGTTCCGCACGTTTTTCGTGGCGAGTTTTTTAATGATTGAGCGGGATAGCCAGGACCAAGGTCGCGGCTTGCAAACCAACCGGCAGTTCTCCTCTCCGAACCACTGGAACTTTGGTTATTCCTTAGGCGGCTCAAAGTATCGTTGTCATGCACAGCGCACAAAATGGGTCTAGCGACTCGTCGCCGTGTTGATCCCGTAACACCGTGAGCTAGTGAGAGGAAACTACTGAGATGGAACTACAGAACAAAGCCACATCGCTCTGGGGAAACATTTTCAAGCTAGGAATGCCGCAGATCCGCGCCTTCCACATGGCTTGGTTTTCCTTCTTTCTGTGCTTTTTTGCTTGGTTCGGTATCGCACCCTTGATGACCGTCGTGCGTGACGAACTGTCTTTGACGAAAGACCAAATCGGATGGTGCATAATCTCATCCGTCGCGATTACCGTGATAGCGCGTCTGTTCATCGGTTGGTTCTGTGATCGGGTTGGGCCGCGACTTGCCTATACCTGGCTGTTAATGCTCGGCTCGTTGCCAGTGATGGGAATCGGATTTGCACATGACTTTACAACCTTCCTGATCTTCCGCTTGATGATCGGTGCCATCGGGGCATCGTTCGTCATCACTCAATATCATACCTCCGTGATGTTCGCGCCCAACGTTGTCGGGACGGCGAACGCAACGTCGGCGGGTTGGGGCAATCTTGGCGGTGGTGTCACCCAAGTTGTGATGCCAGCTGTCTTTGCCTTATTCGTCGTAGCACTTGGATTTACCGAAGCTATCGGTTGGCGAGCCTCGATGTTTGCGGCTGGCATCATCTGTTTCCTGACCGGAGTCGCCTACTACTTCCTGACACAAGACGCGCCGGATGGAAACTTCAAGGACTTACGTGCGAAAGGTTTGATGCCTGAAGGCAAGCAAGTCAGCGGGGCGTTCCTCGAAGCATGTAAGGATCATCGCGTCTGGGCGTTGTTCGTAATTTACGGAGCGTGCTTTGGCATTGAGCTAACGATCAATAACATTGCGGCTTTGTATTTCGCCGATTACTTCGGGCTTGGGCTTGCCGCTGCCGGGACCGCTGCCGCTCTGTTCGGTTTGATGAACATCTTCGCACGAACTCTTGGCGGTCTCTTCGGCGACAAGTTCGGAGGCAAGTGGGGGCTGAAGGGCCGAGTCTTCTGGTTGTTTACCGCGTTGTTCTGCGAAGGACTCGCGTTAATGCTGTTCTCGCAGATGACAGTCCTGGCTCTGGCCATCCCGACGCTAATTCTCTTCAGCCTGTTCGTCCAAATGTCAGAAGGAGCAACTTTCTCGGTCGTTCCTTTTATCAACAAGAAGGCACTCGGCGCGGTCGCTGGCGTTGTCGGAGCTGGTGGAAACGCTGGCGCGGTCGCAGCAGGATTCCTTTTCAAGAGTGCCGTCGATTGGCCAACCGCGCTGCTCATTCTCGGCGCTGTCGTCGTTGGTTGTTCGTTTACGGCGTTGCTGGTCCGCTTCTCGCCAGAAGCAGAGACGGCTGCAAATAAGGCCTACCAAGTCGCTCTGAGACAAAAGAAAGCAGTTCGAAATCAGGAACAAGAGCTAGAACCCGTTTTGACGTAACTCCACCGAGACCGTGTCCGCCAGGTCGTCTCTGATGGACGGAGAGGCCGGAGGAGGTCCGGCTTGGTGGCACGGTATTTTCATCCTCGGTCAATTCAAGGAACGCGTGATGCTAGATCGAACCATCACATTTGTCTTAGCAGGCGGAGTCGGCTCGCGACTAAATCCTCTCACCGCAGATCGTGCCAAGCCCGCGGTACCGTTCGGCGGACAGTATCGCATTATCGACTTCGCTCTCACGAACTGTTTGCATTCCGGACTGCGTCGAGTTCTCGTCTTGCCACAATACAAATCGCATTCATTGATGAAACACCTTCGCGATGGATGGTCGATCTTCAATCCTTCGCTCGGCGAGTATATCACGCCAGTACCTCCGCAGATGCGGACGGACGAATCGTGGTACTCGGGAACGGCGAACGCGATTTATCAAAACCTATATCTGCTCGAACGAAGTGGTGCCGAAAACGTAGTGATTCTATCTGGCGACCACATCTATCGGATGGACTATGCCGCGATGCTCCGGTTCCATGCCGACTCTCTTGCAGCAGTGACGATCGCGTGCATGGAGGTCTCGGTGCAAGAAGCAAGTAGTTTTGGAGTCATGGGCGTTGATGAGGAGCGACGCATCGTCAGCTTCGAGGAGAAACCCTCCGAACCGCAGACGCTCCCAGAGCGGCCCGACCGAGCGATTGTGTCCATGGGAGTCTATGTCTTTTCAAGCGAGTTGCTGGTTCACGCTCTTCAAGAAGATCACGAAGATCCAAACTCGTCACACGATTTCGGCAAAGATATCCTTCCGAAACTCATCGAAACGCAATCGGTATACGCTTATCGATTCGGCGAAAGTTCCGGACGAGTAACAGCGGATGGTTACTGGCGTGACGTCGGCTCGATCGATTCGTACTATCGAGCCAATATGGACCTACTCGATCCGGTACCGCCCATCAACCTCTATCAGCCCGCCTGGCCAATTCGCAGTGCCAATTCGCAATCTCCCCCAGCTCGCACCGTTCGCGGACGTTTTGGCAACGAGACCGAATTGATCAACTCGCTGATCGCTTCTGGAAGCATCGTTAGCGGTGGTTCGGTTTGGAACTCAATCCTGTCGCACGATGTTCGTGTCGATGATGATGCCGTCGTCGAAGAATCAATACTTTTTGATGGTGTCAGCGTTGGCCCTGGAGCCTATCTGCGTCGTTGCATTGTCGATAAGGGCGTTCAGGTTCCCTCGGGCGAGCGAATCGGATTCAACGCGGTTGCCGATTCGGAAAGGTTCACGGTTTCCGATAGCGGCGTCGTCGTCATACCCAAAGGCTACGTCTTCCAAGAGCGGGGCTCCGCGCAAACTACTGCCATCGCAACGGCTCCCTGCGACGATGATCGTCTATCCCAACGCGACACGACGAAGGCGGGAGCTAAATCCTTTGTCGATTAAGCCACACTCTATTCACTCATCTCATCAAGGCGGAGACGAAAGGAATCAGTCATGACCAGTGTCGGATCCTGCCGCATGTGGACGGATAACCAGATCGCTTGTCTTACTTCGCGCGATATCGCCCAACTAAACTACGACCAAATGCTAGAGCTGGTCACGTCAGCCGAGGCTGATCCCGCCCGGTCGGAAACCACGCATGTTACCGAAAGCGACGTCCTTGTTCGGCTGGTTTACGCCCATCGGCAACGCTGCCGTAATAAGATGGCGAGCCAAAAAGAGCGGTCGCGCAAGGCGGCAGAATGGCACGAAGCCGCTTGTAACCGGTGAATTTAGGCTGAACTACGAGGGTGTTCCAGTGAACTCGCAATTCGGCGAAGGCGTTTCGCGAGACATCTCTTTCGTACAAAACGGACGCTTCCGCGACTATTGCCTCCCAGTTACGCCGGGTGGTTGTCAGACAGGGATCGCTCTAAAATCAGCCGTTCGGAACTGATCACCGGATGTCTCCTCTTCTTACGATGGATCGTACCCATGAGCGATCGCAATTTCGTTCACCTTCACTGTCACAGCCATTACAGCTTGCTTGATGGTGCCAGCCCGATCGACAAGCTAGTCGGGCGAGCCAAAGAGCATGGCATGAATGCACTGGCGTTGACCGATCACGGAAACTTGCACGGTGCTTTGCAATTCTATCGCAAAGCGAAAGCCGCCGATATTAATCCGATCATCGGTTACGAAGCCTATATTGCGCCCGAAAGTCGCTTCAAAAAAAGCGCCGGCAGTATGAAAGAGGCCAGCTATCACCTCACACTGCTGGCACAAAATCGCACAGGATTTAAAAACCTTGTCAAACTTGCGTCCGCAGCGTCGCTCGAAGGCTTCTACTTCAAGCCGCGAATCGACAAGGAGATCCTCGCCGACCACAGCGAAGGCATCATTTGCTTGAGCGGTTGTGTTTCGAGCGAGTTCAATCGCATGATCCTTCGTGGGACCGGCGGTGACGATGAGATCAAAGACGCCATTGAAGTTGCCCAGTGGTTTCATGGTGTGTTCGGCGATCGATACTTTATCGAGATCATGAACAACGGGCTCGAGATCCAACGACTCGCCCTGGAAGGGGCGGTGGACGTCGCCAAGCGAGTCGGCTTGCCGCTGGTTACCACAAGCGACGCTCACTACGTCGATAAAGACGATGCGGAAGCTCAAGACGTCTTGCTCTGTATCAACACAGGCAAGTTTCGCACCGACGCCGCGCGGATGAAGATGGACGGCAACGACTACTATCTGAAACATCCAAACGAAATGTACGAGGCGTTTCCTGGATTCGAGGACGCGGTTGCGCGAACTCAAGAGATTGCCGATACCGTCGACATCGACCTTGAACTCGGGAAGCGTCACTTTCCAACCTACACATTCCCCGCCGAGACGACTGCGGAGGATTATCTTCGCAAACTTTGTCTCATCGGGTTGAAGGAACGATATGCTGATAATTCCGAGATGCTCATTGATGGCGAGTTAGCTCAGGTCGTAATGGATCGGCTGGATCGCGAGTTGGGTGTCATCAACAAGCTTGGTTTTCCAAATTATTTTCTCATTGTTTGGGACTTCGTTCGATATTCACGCGAAGAAGGCATCCCAACAACAGCTCGCGGCAGCGGCGTTGGCGCTTTGGTTTGTTACGCCTTGTACCTCAGCCACGTTTGCCCCATTAAATACGACTTGCTATTTGAGCGATTCTTGGACGAAAGTCGACTCGAAGCTCCCGATATCGACATCGACTTCTGCAAAGAACGCCGCGGCGATGTGATTCGATACGTCAAGGAAAAGTACGGCGAAGCGAACGTCGCACAAATTGGCACGTTCGGCACGCTGGCCGCGCGAGCAGCAATCAAAGACGTGGGTCGCGCGCTTGGAATACCGCTGGGGCGCGTCAATGAAGTTACGGGAATGGTGCCGGAAGAACTTGGCATCTCACTGAACAAGGCACTCGAAAAGAGCGACGAGCTTCGTAGGACTTACGAGAACGATGGCGAGATTCGCGAGTTACTCGACCTTGCCATTAAGATCGAGGGACTAGCCCGAAACGTCGGGACGCACGCAGCGGCCGTTGTGATTGCCGACAAGCCGCTGACGGAATACGTACCGTTGGGTCGCGTCTCAGGCAAAACGGATATCATCACGCAATGGTCGATGAATGACGTCGAAGACGCTGGCCTTTTGAAGATGGACTTCCTGGGTCTGCGCAACTTGACGATTTTGTCGAAGGCAGTCGACTTAATCGAACAGTCGACGGGCAGTCGCGTCGATCCGCACAAGTTCCCAATCGACGACAAAAAAGCGTTTGCCTTGTTGCGACGCGGTGAAACGAAAGGCATCTTCCAACTGGAAAGTGGTGGCATCCGCGATTTACTTCAGCGCATGAAGCCCGACCACTTTCTCGACATCGTCGCAACGAACGCGCTCTATCGCCCTGGCCCGCTCGAAGGCGGCATGGTCGATGAGTATATCGATGTGAAACATGGACGTAAGGAACCTGAATACAAGCACGCGGTGCTGGAGGAGATTCTGGAAGAGACCAATGGAGTGATGGTCTATCAAGAGCAGGTGATGCGGATTCTGAATCGGTTGGGTGGAATTCCACTCGCCGCCGCGTACACCGTCATTAAAGCGATCAGCAAGAAGAAAGAATCGCTGATTCAGAAGAACTATGAGAAGTTTATCGAAGGTGCGGTCGAGAACGGCATGAACTCGAAGGACGCCAACGAAATATGGGAACTGATCATCAAGTTCGCGGGCTACGGCTTTAATAAGAGCCACTCGACGGCTTACGCATTGATCGCGTACCAGACGGCCTACCTCAAGGCACATTATCCGGTTGAGTTCATGGCAGCGCTATTGTCCGGCGATATTCCGGGGCGGAACTTCAAGCGAAAGGACGCGCTCGTCGAGCACATGGAAGATTGCCAGCGAATGGAAATCGACGTCGTAGCACCCGACGTCAACACATCGGATGTTGATTTTGCGGTTGGCGACGGCAAGATCTTCTTTGGAATGTCTGCCATCAAAAGCTGTGGAGGGTCAGCTGCCGAATCGATTGTTGCCGCGCGCAATGAGGGCGGATCGTTCAAGAGCATCTTCGACTTCTGTGAACGGGTCGATCCATCGTCGTGCAACAAGGCTGCCATCGAGACGCTGATCAAAGCTGGAGCCTTCGACTCGCTAGGAGCCAAGCGACGGCAGCTAGTCGATGTAGTGGAGCGAGCCGTTCAATCGGGTGCATCTGCTTTGGCAGATCGCCGCAGCGGGCAGAAGAGTCTGTTCGGTGCGATCGAAGAGGAGCAAGACGCAGAACCATCCATCGACTTGCCGAATGTCACGGAGTACGAAGAGCGCGAACGCTTGCTGATGGAGAAAGAAGTTCTCGGCTACTACCTGACGAGTCATCCACTGGCTGAATACGAGAAGACGCTGGCTACCTACTGTACACACACAACCGGCGAATTGATTGGTTTACCGCACAAAACAGAAGTGATGATGGGTGGCATGCTGTCTGCGATAAAAATGGCCCACGTCAAAAACGCGAAACCAGACAAGCCAACCAAGTACGCCAATTTCGATCTCGAAGATATGGCCGGCGCAATCCGTTGTATCCTTTGGCCAGATGACTTCGCTACTTCCGGCGAGAAGGTTCAAGCCGATGCAATCGTCGTCGTGCGAGGCACGATTGATCGACGCGGCGGTGGCGACGAAGCCAATCTAATCGTGAACGAACTGATCCCACTCGATCAACTTGGTTCGCGTTATACATCCGGGATCATCGTTCGAGTCGACGAAGCGATTCACGGGACAGAAAAGTTGAATTCCGTACACGAGATTGTTCGCGGCTATCCCGGCGGTTGCGAATTGCAGCTAGTTCTCTCGCTTCAAGACGGAACGCGTGTGTATATGCGTTCCAACAAAGTGCGAGTCGAAGTCAATAGTGAGTTGCGACAGCGGATCGACGACCTTCTCGGCCCCGGCTATTTCGGATTGATCACGGCCAAGCCAACCATGGCCCCACCAAGCAACAAGCGTCAGCGTCGCGGATCGATGCAACCAGCATAAGTCTGACGCGATCGGATACTGCCCAGTAAATGCTTCTAATGAATGGTCGGCGCGGTAGGTGTATCGCATACTGGAAGCGAATACATTCCGGGAAGCGAAACTCGGTAAATTGGGATTTCCCGGTACCGTAGGTCACACAACGGGCAACGATGCACAAATGGACCAGGATCGACTTTGACTGGCGGGGGCGGGAGTGATTCAACGACTTCAGCCGACGGCTTCATCGGTTCGCACGAAGCTTGAACAATCGCTTTGATCTGATCGGAAGAGATTGCATGTTTTAGAATGGCGACATCTTTGATCATTCCATTGAACGGTCGCTTACCCGCTCCAGAAGGACTGTCGCCAATCCAGACATGACAATGAGCGTTCGTCATTGGGTGACCACGATGAGCGACTTCGCTGACGAGTTCACCGTCCTGATACAGACGCATCCTCCGGCCATCGTAGACAGCCGCAATGCACATCAGTTGATTGACATTGATGCCTCGGTCGCTCGCCACGGCTTCCCTCGTGCCATCCTTCGTTCTCAATCGAAAGCGGAGCCGTGTCTGATCGTCGCGAATTTTTGTACTTAGGGACCAGAATTGATCTTCTTCGCCCAATCCATTCTCCTTGGCAACGATCCTAGCGTTCGCGACGGCGAAGTTCGACGGTTTGATCTGGGCGAGGATTGTAAACGATTCGTCAAGATCGAGCGCTCCGATATCGACGAAATCATCACCGTCGAAATACGAGGAGCCGACGACGTTGTAGTTGCCGTGCTGCTGCCCAACCTGATCGATGGCAAGTGATTCACCTTCCGCTTCATCCAATCGCCACCACGCCATTGGATGATTGGCCACGTACGCACGGACAAGGCTCGTATATTGAGGCTTCGCGATGTCCACCAGTTTAACGATCTCAACGGGCGATAGCTGTCGCGTGAAGATCGAAATTTCGTCCAACTCTCCTTTGAAGTAGTTAGCCAGCGGCAGTTCGCTCGCCGCCGCACTCGTCATCGTCGACGCTGCGAAAACAACCGGTTCATGATTCCCCACGCCTCCGCTACTCTCTCCTAATCCACCTTCGTAAGCATTGGAGTTTGAAAGTTTGCCATCGACAAACAACTGCATTCCCTCGCTACCGAAAGTGAAAGCGATGTGAGTCCATTGTCCCTTACGGACCGGCGACCGAATTTCGTAGCTTTCCGTCGTGCTCTGTAATCGGACTGTGAGCTTTCTTTGCCCAATCGAAACGGTCACGTGGCCTCCGTCGCCGAATCCAGAAGCGTCTTTGGAGAGTATGCCCTGGGTGCGTTGGACATCGTCGGCACGAAACCAGCAAGCAATCGTTCCTTGGTCGACAACGAAGGCCTCGCGATGCGGAACGACAATACAACCGCTAGCCCCGTCAAACTCCATTGCCCCGTTACTCTCACTTGGAATTGCTCCTCGCCCCGCGAAAGTCGCACCGCCTTGTGATCGCCCAAGAAACTTTTCGGTCTCGTCAACAATGACTCGCCTCGGCTCGTCATCAAGCCGCCAGACGGCTAGAGGTTGGAGTTCGCCCATGAGTTCCACAGATGTCGTGCCGGCCCGTAAGCTGGGAGCTTGCAAACAACTGGCTAGTAACACAGTGGCAGCGAGGGTAGATCGTTTGAGGTATTGCAAGGCTCGTCTCCGTTACCAGAAGAAGCGTCTCCAAGGGAACAGTCTGCGGCATCCCACACGTCCCATTGTAATTGCCGCATCGCAAATTGGAGCCGTTGATTCGACTTCGCATTGCAGGCAACTCGCCCCAACACTAGACTACGGCGAACAGAATAAATCAGAATCTCACACTCCAACCGTCCCGGGGGCAGAACCATGGACGATGGCGACAGGCTGCATTCTCCGCCAACTGAGTTAGTAAACTTCGTTCACCGACTCGCCGACGAAACGCTCCGCGATCACCTCGAAGAGCGTCGGTTTCCCCGGTATAAACTGACCGTCGAAGTCTGGGTGCAACCGGTCAACGACGATTTCGAGCCTCTAGGGGAACCGTTTACCGCAATCAGCCGCGACATTTCCGCAGGCGGGATCGGCATCATGCACACTCGCGCTGTGCGAGATAAGCACCTTTGGCTGCGACTTGTGACGCTCGGCGGAGGAACGATGAACGTCGTGGTCGAAGTCCTTCGCTGCCGGTCCGTCGGTATGTTCTACGACATTGGAGCTAAGTTCGTTGCCAAGCTCGACGAAGCGGCCGGTTTCGAGGTTTTAAAGCCCTAACGGCCGACTTTGCTGGGATGTTCGCACGCGATCGGTTACTATGTTCGCATTGAAATGTGAACCCTCAGTTAATGGCCGCGTCCAGGAACTCCACCATGACGAAACGCAGCAACCGGCGGACATTCATCAAGCAGTCCGCAGCCGCTGGCATCGTACTGCCAACCTTTGTTTCCTCGTCGGTATTCGGTGCCAACGATCGATTGAATATTGCGGCGGTCGGAGTCGGTGGCAAAGGCCGAGGTGACATTGCGAGTACGTCACCTGGTCAGAATGTGGTCGCGATCTGTGACGTGGATGATCGCACTTTGGGCGAGGCGGAGAAAACCTATCCGGGCGCAAAAGTTTATAACGACTGGCGCAGGTTGCTGGAGCAGAAAGACATCGATGCGGTGACGGTTTCGACGCCCGACCACATGCACGCGCCCATCGCTACCTCGGCAATGCAGCTTGGCAAACACGTCTATGTTCAAAAGCCACTTGCTCACACGATTCATGAAGCGCGACAAATGCGGCTGCTGGCGAAGCAGTATGGCGTCGTGAGCCAGATGGGAAACCAGGGACACAGCAGCTCCGCCTATCGCACCGTCGCGAAGCTGATTCAAGCTGGAACAATTGGCAAGGTAAAGGAAGCCCACGCGTGGTCCAATCGTCCCATTTGGCCGCAAGGAATTGAACGCCCTTCGCGGGCTGATGCTGTGCCGAGTTACCTACATTGGAATCTTTGGCTTGGCGTTGCAGGCGAGCGCCCCTTTGTTGGCCCCATGGAAGGAAGCAAACGCGACCGCGGATTGTATCATCCTTTCAATTGGCGTGGTTGGCTGGACTTCGGAGTTGGCGCACTTGGCGACATGGGATGTCACATCATCGACCCTGTGGTATGGAGTTGTGAACTCGGAGCGCCGACGAAAGTCTGGTCCGATGGTCCCGCTCCGAATGGCGAAACATTTCCCAACTGGGGCATCATCAGTTACGAGTTCCCCGGAACAGAGCAAACGGTCGGCGAGTCCTTTCAAATGACGTGGTATGACGGTGGCAAGAAGCCCGACGAGTCGCTTGCACCGTTGCCGACCGGCGAGTCGTTGCCGGATAACGGTTGCTTGCTCGTCGGCGAGAAGGGCGTTTTGTTATGCAAACACGGCGGTTCGCCTCAGTTGCTGCCGACAAATCAGTACGCTGACTTCGATATCGACGCGGTCGATGGAAGTGACCATTACATGCAATGGACGAACGCTTGCAAGGGCATGGACAAGACGACGTCGCACTTCGACTACGCGGGACCATTGACCGAGACCGTACTTCTAGGAACGATCGCGATTCGTTTCCCGGCTCAGAAGATCGAGTGGGATTCAGAAAGTCTTTCCGTTACCAACGTCGACGCAGCGAACACGTTCGTTCGCAAATCGTATCGCGAAGCCTGGCGGGTCAAAGGGCTGAGTTGACCTGCACCACGTTAACTCAGAGCCAGCGTTAGGTTCACTCGTCCTTGATGTCTTTGAACCCGAATCGGCGGTAGCGGACGTTTCGCGGGTCCATCGTATGGCCCCAGCTGACTTCTTCGCCCGAAATGCCGAACGCCTCCGCTATTTTCTTTCGCTCTACGGGGCTTGGTGTCCAACGGCCTAAAGCAATTGCCTCGGTCCGCTCCGTCGTGAGATCGGCTCGCTCTGCCAAATCTTCGACCGCCCAATCGGCGTCCTCCAATAAGCAATCAACTGTCTTCATCGTTTCACGCGAACCGGCTAGTGAGGGAGTGGGGGAAGAAATGAGGCGAGTCGTAAGTGAAAACATACCGATTGTAGCTGAAGTCGCCAAGACTTCAGGGGGAGCAGAGCGAATACGCGAACTCCAGGCGAGTTTGGCGATAGGGAATACTTCATCCGCCGCTCACTCAACATTGACAACAGTTTTCGCTGGGAAGTACCATCTGTGGACGGAGATAAGCCATGCTGTCGATCCACGACCGTGCCTACAAATTGTGTGATTCCGTTTCGCGCCGCGAGGCGATGCGGATCGGCGGCGTTAGCGCGTTCGGATTGTCGTTGGCGCAACTGCTCAAGTCTCAAGCGACAGCTTCGCAAGACGAAACGGCACGACGTGGGAAAGCCAAGTCGGTCATCTTGTTTTGGCTTAGCGGCGGCCCACCTCAACATGAGTCGTGGGATCCGAAACCAGACGCGCCTCAGGAAGTTCGCGGCGAGTGCGGAGTTATCGATTCGGCGACTCCCGGTCTGAAGGTCGGCGAGTTAATGCCGCTGACCGCACGCTTGACCGATCACATGGCGGTCCTCCGCGCGGTTGTCTCGAACGACAACTCACACTCGTCCAGCGGCTACCAGATGCTTACCGGAGTCCCGCACGTTCCTTTGAGCAGAGAGAACGCAACATCGAAGGCACCGAATCTGTGGCCGTCTTTGGGCGCGATCATCCGCACTCTGCGCGGAGACCGAGGAGGTTTACCGGCATCGATCACCTTGCCTCGTTATATTGCAAACGTCGGCGAGATCCTCTGGCCCGGTCAGGATGCCGGGTTCCTTGGCCGCAAGTTCGATCCGTGGTTGTTGAATTGTGATCCGTCGGAAGCGAGCTTTCATCTGCCGGGTCTCGACTTTCCGGAAGGCCTCTCGCCGCTTCGTTTTTCCGACCGACGCGGCCTCCTAAAGCAGCTAGACGACACGGCGCGGCAGCTCGATCAACAACGCCAAGTACAGTCGTTCGGCGATCACTCGCAACAGGCGATCGATCTGTTGGCAGGTGGCAAGGCGAGACAGGCGTTCGATCTTAGCAGAGAAAACGCCGCGACACGCGACCGTTACGGACGTAACAAGTTCGGACAATCGGTGTTGCTGTCGCGGCGTTTGGTCGAGGCCGGCGTATCGCTCGTCCAAGTGAACTGGCAGCAGATCGAGGAGAAAGAGAACAACGGCAGCTGGGACACGCATAAGAAACACAACGAGTCGCTGAAGGGTTGGTTGATGCCAAGAATGGATCAATCCTACAGTGCATTGATCGAGGATCTTGAACAACGAGGCATGCTCGACGACACGCTTGTCGCTTGGGTCGGAGAATTCGGGCATACACCGAAGTTCAACAAGAACGCCGGCCGCGATCATTGGGGTCACTGCTTTTCTGTTGCGTTAGCCGGTGCCGGTATCCAGGGCGGCGTCGTTCACGGGCAAAGCGACAAACACGCTGCGTTTCCGCTCGACGGCCAAGTCGCTCCTCGAGACATTGCGGCCACGATTTTTCATTGCCTGGGCTATGAACCTGAAACGCAAATGATCGATCAACTAGGCCGCCCGCTTTCCATTAGCCAAGGTCGTCCAATCTGGCCAATCTTGACATGAGCCAAGAGATCCTTCTTTCTAGATTGCTCATTCGGCAATCTCAGCTTCGCGACAATTGTAGATCCATCACTTCATCTATAATATGAGCCGCGTCTTCAAATCGTCGGCGTCCCCGTTCACAATCCGGAATACACTTCAATGAAGCGTGATCGACTGGCACACCTATGCGTGCTATGGCTAGTCCCTTTAGCCGTTGGATTGTTGCCGGTAGAGGTCGAGTCTGCCGACGCTTACAAAGAAGGTATTCTGCCGCATGTTCAAAAGTACTGTGTTCAGTGCCACAACAGTAAAAAAACGAAAGGCGAACTGGACCTTACTCGTTTTTCTAACGGTGGCGACGTCAGCGGCAGCTTTCGCCGGTGGAACAACATCATCGACTTCATTCGTAACGGAAAGATGCCACCGGAAGATGCGAAGCAGCCTACGATCGATGAACGCAATGCAGTTGTTTCAACGATCGAAGCGATACTACTCGCCGAGGCTGAAAAGCACGCGGGCGATCCTGGAGTTATTCTGCCGCGGCGGTTGTCCAATACCGAGTACGATCTATCGATTCGTGAGCTGACGGGCGTTGATATTCGGCCGACGAAGGATTTTCCGGCTGATCCAGCCGGAGGCGAAGGCTTCGACAATACGGGCGAGGCCCTCGGGATGTCGCCTAATCTCCTCAAGAAGTATCTTTCTGCTGCACAACTCGTTGCCGATCATTTGGTCCTGAAGCCAGATGGCATTTCGTTCGCGCCGTTTCCCGTCACGTCCTATAACGAGCGGAAGAAGCTAACCGAACAAGCGATCATCGATTTCTATAGCGATCACGCCGTCGATACCTTTCAGTATTTGGAAGCTGCTTGGCGTTATCGGTATCGCGATCACGACCAGCAGAGCATGAACATCGAGCGGTGGGCGGAGACTCGAGGGCTCAGTGCAAAGTACCTTGCGATCGTTTGGAAGACCTTAGCCGAATCATTGTCGCATTCAGGGTTTCTGGCGGAGCTTGGGCAGGTGTGGGAGGCCGTACCCGCACCTCGCGACGCTTCGCATCGTCCATCTGAACTGCTCGACCTTCGTGACTTCGTTGAGTTTGGACGAACGGTTCTGTCCTCACGGCCGCAACGGCTGATTCAGGCCAGTGCCGGTAACTGGCCCATCAGTCATTTGGACTTTCGAGCGAAGACAGCAGCAGCTCGCGATAAGTTTGAACGCACTGGGTTGAACCATGAAACGTTGCTGAATGTTGCGAGAGTCTCCGCGCCGCCAACAAACGACCCTGCCCAAAAGTTCTCCGCCTTCGTTCGGGTTGATAACGCATTTTCCGAAGCCAATAACTACGTCATTCTCAAACGCCCTCTGTTCAGCTTGGCCAACCACCTACCGAGGAATGAAGCAGACGAAAAGGAGCACCACAAAGTTCAATCACTACGAAGCGTTCTGGAGCAGTCGAATCCTGATCTCGTCGAGACACTTGGATTCGGCAAACATCCGCTGGGTGATGAGATCGATCCAGAGTGGTTCGTCGTAAAAGCTCCCGCAATTATCGAGATTCCTATTACGGTTGAGATGCAACGCGAGCAATCTGGCAAGAACTTGCTGATGCTTTGCCAGTTGGATCCAAACCACAGCAAGAACGGCAGCGTTTTCGTGCGAACCTCAATTCGTGAACCCGCTGCGGATAAGTTCACAAAAGATGTCGAACACTTGATCTACGGAGATTCCCAGACCACGCAGGAATTGTCCGCCTCGGCAGACGTGTTCTGCAATACGTTTCCCAATCGGTTCTTTTACGTTGACGAAGGTCGCGGGCTGGCCGCTGGGTTCCATTTAGTGGAAGGATTCTTTCGCGACGACCGTCCGCTCGTGGAGAAAGTTCTGAACGACGCGGAAAATGCGAAGCTCGACCAACTTTGGCAGGAGCTAAATTTCGTCACACAAAGTGCTGAAACCTTGCTTCGAGGATTCGTGTGGTTTGAGCGATCAGAAAGAGAAGTGTTGCACGACAAGCGATTTGATTTCCTCCGGCCCGAAGATCCGCAGTTAGTCGAAAGCAGTTTGCTAAACAAGTTCGAACGATTGTACCTCGACAAGATGGGAATCAAACGAGTCGACGATACGCTTGAGGCCGAATCGCCTGACCAGAAATACGAAATGATCCACGGGTTCTTCGAGCAGATTCGTTATGGCCTCACGCTGCAAGAGGATTCAACGAAGCTTGCCGAGCAGCGAGCTTTGACAGACCTTGAACGGCTGGCTCGGCGAGCGTATCGTCGTTCATTGCATTCGCATGAGCGAGATTCACTCCATTTACTTTACGGTAAGCTGCGAGAAGAGGGCCAAACCGTCGAAGATGCACTTCGCGGTGTGCTGACCGCCGTCTTGATGTCACCGGAGTTTTGTTATCGGTACAACGAAGTACCTGCTGGAAACGATGTCTATCCTTTGAGTGATCGTGATTTGGCGAGCCGGTTAAGTTATTTCCTCTGGTCTTCCCCGCCGGATGAAGAGTTGCTGACCGCAGTGGCGGACGGAAAGCTGCAAGATGAGGGTGAGATGATCGTACAGACGAAACGCATGTTGAAGAATCCAAAGATCGACGCATTCGCACAGGAGTTCTTTGGCCAGTGGCTGCGCTATCGAGACTACTTGTCGAAAGATCCCATTAATGCCGCTGCGTTTCCGAGTTACAACGACGAACTGCGTGAGGCGATGTTCGAAGAGCCAACGCGACTTGCAAGTCACCTCATTCAGATGGACAAGCCGATCACAGATCTCTTGAACAGCGACATGACATTCGTCAATGGCGCTCTAGCGAAGCATTACGGAGGCGAACTCGAACTTCAGTATCAACAGGGCGTCAAAACGAATCCTGACCAGACGTGGCACTCAGTGACAAAGTTGAAGGAAGCCGGCAGAGGCGGCTTGTTCGGGATGGCTGTGATCCTGACAAAGAACTCTGCTGGTGAACGAACCAGCCCTGTGAAGCGAGGGTTCTGGAGCGTGCATCACCTACTGGGGCAGCATTTCCCTCCACCACCGGCCGATGTCCCGGAACTGCCCGCCACGGAAAAGGGAGCGACGCGAACGATACGAGAGCTGTTGGCCGATCATGTCTCAGATGCACAGTGTGCTCTATGTCACACGCATTTCGATAGCCTGGGACTGGCGATGGAGGGTTTTGATCCGATTGGTCGACTGCGAACACAGGACAGTGCCGGGAGGCAGATCGACAATGTCGCGAAGTTGCCGAGTGGCGAGTTTGGTAAAGGAATTCCTGGGCTGATCGACTATATTGACGAGTATCGACGAACGGATTTCATCCAGACGATGTGTCGTAAATTCCTCGGTTATGCCTTGGGCCGATCGGTACAACTATCAGATCAGCCGTTGCTGACTGAAATGGAAACAGAATTGAAGAACAACGGTTATCGATTCTCTGTACTTTTTGAGGTCGCCGTTCGAAGTCCTCAGTTTCGTAAGCAACGTGGGCGAGACTTTGTGGCAGCCGACCGACGATAGTGACGATAGAACCATCAAGACAAGTCCTCCGAGAGAGCCTCAGACATGAATTCGGATAACAAATCGCGTCGGATTTCAAGACGCGTTGTTCTTGGCGGCATTGGAGCAAGTGTCGCGTTGCCATGGCTAGAGTCGGGCAAGCTTGTCGGTGCTGAAAATGGCCAACTCGCACCGAAGCGATTTGCATTCCTCTTTTTCGGCGACGGCATCCATCCGCCCGAGTGGTGGACCAAGGGCAGTGGTACGGAGTTGGAGTTGGGCCCCGCCTTCGCATCGCTCGAGTCTGTGAAAGGGAAAGTGAACTTCATTCACGGGCTGCGGCATCCCGATAACGTTGTCGGTGGTCATGCGAAGGGCGCCGCCGGAATTCTGACTGGCATTCAGCCGCAAGGCGGACGGAAGATTCAAGCCGCGACGAGCATGGACCAAGTTCTCGCCCAGCGTCTGGGCGACGATACCGTATTGCCGAGCCTCGTGTTAGCGTGCGAGCGTCCCGTCAGCGGATTTCATGAATCCAGCTATTCGATGATGTATGCATCGCATGTCTCGTGGAGCTCGCCGGTTTCCCCCGTACCGTCGGAGCTATACCCGTCTCTGGCATTCGACAGTTTGTTTGAGACGAAGAGCAGCCGAACACACCTGAGCGTTCTCGATCATGTACTCGAGCAGTTGAACGATGTGTCGCGCCGAGTTTCTTTCTCAGACAAGTCGAAAATTGACGAGTACGCAACTTCCGTCCGTGAAGTTGAGCAACGACTGGCGAAAATGCAGGAGCGACCCGACGAAGAATCCGCTGAAGATGACGCGATCGGTGGCAAACGACCTGCCGATGGCCTGCCGAATCAAATCGACGAGCATTCACGCTTGATGTGTGACATCGTCGCGTTGGCGTTCCAGACGGATCGGACTCGTATCGCGACCTTGCTGTTGACGAACAATCTCTCCGGTCAGGTCTATCCGTTCTTAGGCTTGAACGTGGACCACCACAACTACTCGCATGGCTGGCAGAACAAAGAGTACGCATCGATCACTCGCTTCTGGGTGGAACAGTATGCGTACCTAGTGCGAAAGCTGGATTCGATGCAAGAAGGCGATGGTACGGTCCTGGACAACTCGTGCATCATGCTGGCTAACGAACAGTGGACGGCACACAGCGCTCCTAAAGTCCCCATGATCGTATCCGGCAGCCTGTCCGGCACGCTTCAAACCGGCCGCACCTTGGAATACGAGACCGCCAAGGAGCGCAAGATGTCCTCGCTCTGCTTGAGCATCATGGATCGCATGGGCGTCGCGCTGCCTCAGTTCGGCAACGCCACGGAACAACTAGTGGGAATTTAGAAATCAGTTTCTATTTGCTTTAACAGCGTCTCGTCTCGGGCGTCTTGCGTTCACTCGATCTAAGTAGGAATGCAGGCGACGTTCGAGGTCGTTTTTCAGATCTGAGTTCGTTAGCCGCAACTCCACCTGTTCACCCGCACTTCGAGACAGGTTGTAAGCCTCGCCGGCGATCTTCCTCATAGAAGTAGATCAACTTGCGATTTCCCGTTCGCAAAGCCGATTGTGGACGCGTTTGGCTGACAGCGAAGTCGTCGATACCGATCCCGGTGAGCGAATTAGCGTAGTATGAGACGCCCCGCTCACATGGTCAATCACATTCCCGCCTTCATGCATTGGTGCCTGCGACGCGGCTTGAATCCCAGCGTAATCGTCACGATCGTCAGATCTTCAGAACGCGTGGGAGAATGTGATACTTTCGGCATGTCGAAGGTAATCACCGTTGGACTTGGACCCGTCACTAAGCTATCTCTTTTAATGGCGAATGATCCACTCGATACGAAACTCCCTTTGACTAGCGCCCTCGATCTACGATAGGTAATTCATGAACGCGATCCGTGCTTCGTTGCCTAGTGTTGCCTCGACACGTCCCGCCGGCCCGCGGTCATCTCGCGGTATCGAATTGGGCGAACTTCGCAACTCGAAATCTCTTGACAAGCCATCGGCACAACTCGCGCGGCACGGAACGAAAGGCTCCTCTGTTGACAGCGTTGAAATAGATCTAAAGGGATCCGATTCTAATACTTCCGGCTACGTGCAGCACACGTTCGAAGCTCGTGTCCCGCTGCCAACCGGAAAGGGAACAGCCACGCCTACCAATCCAAATGTGCCCCCGACTCCAGGTGGCGGCTCGTCGTCAGGAACGACGATTGACGCCGAAGCATGATCTGTTTCGCAGCCGTATGCGCGCCGACGATGTGCCCCCAGACATTCAAAAGGCTGTTTTCGGCAGGGACGAAGCGCGCAAGTCGGACTAATCCTGTATGGCATGGATTGGATCGTATAAGGTGCAGCGCATCCCTTGGCGCGAGATCCGTCTGACGGCATAAAGGGATCTCGCTGAAAGGCTTGGTGGGCCTAATCACCCTTTGATCGGCGAAACGATTAGCCTGGAGCACAAAGTGACAGAAACGAATCCTTGGCCGATAGCCGGGCCAGATGTTGCGACGATAACGGCGGATCACCCACAGCCGTTGGAAGCTCTCGCAGCGGGCGATGTACCAGCGCTCGTGATTCGTGGTGCAGTTTCAACTCAAACTTGTGAACAGCTGGTTGATCGCTTCGTTGCCGAGCAACTCCTATACGATCCGCGAAAGCCCATTCCGGACCAGTTCATCGAAGACGCGATCCCCGAAGGCTACTATCGCGAAGGCCGCAACAAAGACGCGACGTTCGCTTGGAAAGCGAAGACGGCAACCGGCCGCCGCCGTATCGACATCGGTACCAGTCTCGGGTATCGCGGTTCGGATCCGGACGATTTCTTCGCTCACAGTCGCGAGACGCACGAGTTGTTCGCCAAGCTCTTCACGACCGATGACGATCCGATTCGAGTCCTCTATCACAACCTGCAGCAACTTGCTGCAGGCAAGCACGTTCTGACGGCACGCGAGCCGGATGGTCGCTTGTACGGTCCAGCAATCATTCGCGCTCACTACGGCGGTTACACGTACGCTCCGCATTTCGATTCCGTTCGTCTTCGTGAGAAACGCGAGGACTTCGCGGTTCACTCCTTCGAGCATCAATTCGCGGGTGTCTTGGTGCTTCAGAACACTCAACTTGGCGATCAAACCGCGCAGTGTGTGTTGCATCGCTGCCAATGGAGTCCAGAAGTCGATCCACACTTGAAAGAGGGCTCGTTTCACGAATATGCAGAACGCGAATCGATCGGCAATGTTCAAGTCGTGTTGCAACCCGGCGACCTTTACTTCTTTAACACGCGTTCGATCCATGAGGTGCCAGGCATCGCTGGCGAATTGCCGAGAATCGTCCTGGCAACTTTCATCGGATACAGCAGCGACCGCGATGACATCTTTGTCTGGTCGTAATCGGACAAGACAACTTTCGTATAGAGATGGTTCGACGTTCAATTAAACGATGTGTCGCGGTCACGCTTCGACTCGGATCGATAGTTTCTCAATTGCCGCGTGTCCCGATTTTCTGAATGGGCGAGGCAGCGGTTGCCCGATACCCTTCTCATCAATCGTTCTGCTTCGGAACGTGTACTCGCCTGGAGCAAGTCCTGGAATTAATGCCGCCCAGTGAGCCATTGAACAGCGAATGGGCCATGTCGTCGGCTGCCCTGTGTCGGAATCAAAATTCATCGTGGGCGTCGGGATGCGGTTGTCAGCAATTCCGCCTCCCCAGACTTTCGGAGGAGGAAGGATCTTGGCGTCTTGCCATGGTGCTTGCAAGAAGTAGCGATCGTTTTCTGGCAGCTCATCTCCATCTTTATGAATCCACACCTGGACCTTCTTCAGTCCAGAGATCCCCGCCTGGGCATAGCCGGTCACCGGGATCGGTTCATTGGCTTTCACCTTCGAAGGAACTGAGATCGTCGCGCAAAACGTCTTCATCGGACTGTCGACATCGTTATTCTTCTCTCCGTACGTGTCGTTCGCGTGCGAGATGTTTGAAAGGGTGAGTTGTTTTAGCCACTTGATGCTCTTAAACCCGTAGCCCTCGGGAAAGACGAGGCGAACGGGGGCCCCACGCTCAGGCGTCAGCCACTGTCCGTTGAGCTTATAACAAAGGATCACCGGCGGAAGATCAAATGGATCTTCGAGCACTCTTCCGACTGGAAGCGAACTACGAAACAGTTGCTTCGGATCGTCGTTGTGATATCCGTGATAGAAGACGCGTCGTAGATTCTCGCGTGGCTCGGTCAGCCACAGCACGGTTCGTAACGGAACTCCTTCCCAAATTCCATTGCCCAACGGACAGCCGATATTGAGGCAGGTCATAGCTTTGGGGAATCGCACGGCGTGCTTCTCGCCGAGTTCCAATAATCCCTTAAAGTCCAGTGCTGTGTTGTCCATCCTCGTGAGCGACGTGCCTAACCGCGCTGGGTTCTCCGGATCACTGACGACCTCGAGCTTCCATGTGTCGCGCGTGAGTCCGACTTCCTTTCGCTTTTCCTCGGACAGAGAATGCGGCGTAGGTTTCCCCCGCGAGACGTCACGAAAGTCATCGGGTTTTGTGAGCCAAGTCTCAAACGCGTCCAACGATTTTTGCAAGTTCGGATCGCGTTTTCGCTCTTCGGCGAGCAACGGTAACGAGCTGGCAGCTGCAATTCCAGCAACGCCGCAACCCAGAAAGTAACGGCGTGTCAGAACGCTATGCTCCAGCATGAACTGCGCGATCGTGGATTTCATCTTGCATCACTCCTTGTTATCGCGTGGCTTCAATCACTCCGTAGAGTCGCCGTATTCGTTGGGACTTCAATCGGAAAGATTGTACCAAGTCCGTTACGAGATTGTTGCCTTGCCAAGAGGAGTGGTTTTGGCATCGCCAAGCAACGAAAGCGTGTGATGAGCTTTCAGTCGTCGTTGACTGGAGCGTCCTTAACCGGAATGCTGATGACCAAGCCGGCGACTCGCCGTTTCGATCGTTGCTGAGACAGTACGGTCTCATGGCACCGCAGGCACGATGCGAACAAGGTGACGGCCCCCGCGCGGTAATACATGCCGTCCTCGATCAGCTCGAAATCCTCTTTCCCGGTGGCGAGTACTTTAGCGGCCTGTTTTTCGAAATCACTTTCTGGGTTGTGATCGATGCTCATTGCTTCAGTGTTCACTGCGATCCAGCGAGTTTCGCCATGTGTCTCTTGATCGACCCAGTAGAACACGTCTTCGAGAACGCGCGAGGGAATTGGAGTGCGACCGCCTTCGCGAAAGTACTCGCGATGGACCGTGTGAAGCGTCGCTTCATAAGTATTGTGCAACAGCTTAGCTTGACGCCTAGCTTCACTGACCGTGAGTTCAGGTGCCGGTTTCTCAGGCTCGTCTTGAGCGGGTTTCGTTGGCGAGTCCGCATGCAAACGCGCTACTAGGAGAATGCCCGATAAAATCGCGAAGGCTCCTAATGCAACACATGGTTTGAAACTCATACTGCATCTCCTTCTTCGGCTCAGCGGGAAGACCCGCGAATGAGTTGTCGTCAACCATCACTACCTCTATTTCGCATTGTTGCGATAACTGACGATAACTGGACGTGGAGATCCACAATAACAGTACGTGTGACATCAGGCAATCGCTGTACCAGCCGATATAGGATTTGTGTATGCGCTTAAATACGGGGTGTCAGATCGCGACGCCCCGCGCTTATGGCCCCAGTTTGCTGTGCGTATGGGCGCGCTGAAACACTGAAATCCGCCACCTACGGGTTTCCACGGCAAGCTGTGCGGGCACTCAAACTCACGCTTAATGCATTCGGAGCCGCGAGCCGATTGATTTGACTGTAGCCGTGAAACAAATGTCGCGCGACGGTGTGCGATCGCAGACGCCCCCGAGCATTCGTGATTTCAATGAATTGAGGACGACCATGACCATTCGATTACATTGGACAGCCGCCTGGCTCGCTCTCTTCGCACTTCCCCTCGGTTCAGCCTACGCGGACGACGGCTCACATTTTCTCACCGAGTCGGTCGGAGATGTCGAGGCGGTCCTCACATCGTTCGGCGATGCAGACGACGGCTGTAAGGGGGACTGCGGCAAAGGCGGCTGTGACTGCAAGACAGGGCTACTTGGAGGTTTGATCGCGCCAACCGGCAATTGCTTCAGTGACTTCATTAGCCCGATGACAAATCCCGTGTTCTTTGAGGATCCGCGGATACAAACCGAAGCCAAGCTCATCTTCGTTCAGCAGCGGATTCCGATCGCCGCAGGTGGTGCCGATGTGCAGTTATATGCGATGCAAGTACAAGCTGCCTTGAACGATCGACTGTCGATTGTCGCAGATAAGGACGGCTATATTGTTTCACAAAACCCGCTAGTCGATGACGGCTGGGCTGACGTCGCAGTCGGTTTGAAATACGCAATACTCGCGGACTACGAAGCCCAGCGACTGCTCAGCGTCGGTCTTTCCTATGAGTTACCAATCGGAAGCACGCGGTCGCTGCAAGGGACGGGCGACGGCGAGTTCCATCTTTATGCCAGTGCCGCTGGGCAACTCGGCTGTGACTGGCATTGGATCAGTGGCACAGGGTTTCGCTTGCCATCGAATACTGTCGAGGAGAGCCAGGTGTGGTACTGGTCAAATCATCTCGATCGGAAGATTACTGACCGAGTCTATGTGCTGGGCGAAGTCAACTGGTACCATTGGATGCGATCAGGCCAGCAGGCAGCATTGGCTGGTGTTGAAGGGTTGGATCTCTTCAACTTCGGTTCGACCGGAGTGGCTGGGAACGACATCGTGACGGGTGCATTCGGCATCAAAGTCAAGCCTCGGTATGACAACTCGATGGAAGTCGGCATTGCCTGGGAAGCTCCGCTGACAAAGCGCCGTGATATTCTCGACAACCGACTGACAGTTGATTGCATTCTGCGGTATTAATCAGAAAACAGGTGTTCGGTCGGTCCGATTTGGCAACGATCGAGTACGGTGATCCGAGTACGGTGATCGCTGACAAGCAGCGACACGGTTCGCCAGCTTCGCTAGGTAAACAAAAGAGCCCGCAAGCATTGCTTACGGGCTCTTGTTTCATTTCAATCCTAATTGCGGAGAGCTAACTGCTTTGCTCCTCGGCAGCTTCCGAGTCGCCAGTGCTTGCTGCGACCGGTTCTTCCTCCTTCGGCGGTGGATCGGGCTGTCGCTTCTCAGGACGGAAGTCCAGACGAATCACCTTATCCTCGTCGTTGCGAATTCCATCAATGACGATCGTATCCATGCCTTGGAACGTGCCCCGCAGCAATTCCTCCGAGAGCGTATCTTCGATTCGGTTCTCGATAGCGCGACGCAACGGACGAGCACCGTAGTCCAGATCCGTGCCCTTCTTGATCAGGAACTCCTTCGCCGCATCGGTCAGTTCTAGATGCAAGCCACGTTCTTCCAAACGCTCGCGAACCTTGGACAATTCCAAATCGATGACATGCTTCAAGTCCTCCTTCGTCAAGTGACGGAAGATGATGACATCGTCCAAACGATTCAGGAACTCCGGTCGGAAGACCTTTTGAATCTGATCGTTGACTCGAGATTTCATACTGTCGTAGGACGCATCGTCGTCAGACTTCTGGAAGCCGAATGCCGACTCGTTCTTAATCGCTTCGGCTCCAGCATTCGTCGTCATGATCAAGATCACGTTGCGGAAGTCGACGTTGCGACCAAAGCTGTCTGTCAAACGTCCTTCCTCCATGACCTGCAACAACATATTGAAGCAGTCAGGATGCGCCTTCTCAATCTCGTCGAGCAACACAACCGCATACGGTCGGCGACGAATCTTTTCCGTCAACTGACCGCCTTCTTCGTAGCCCACGTATCCAGGAGGGGCGCCAACCAAGCGGCTGACGTTGTGCTTCTCCATATATTCGCTCATGTCGATCTGAATCAATGCCTCGGAATCACCGAACATAAACTCAGCCAGTGCTTTCGCGAGCAGCGTCTTTCCGACACCTGTCGGACCAGCGAACACAAAGCAACCGGTTGGACGCTTCGGATCCTTCAAACCACTGCGACTTCGGCGAACCGCCTTCGAGATGGCGGTAATCGCCTCTTGTTGGCTAATGACCCGCTTGTGAAGATCGCCTTCCATCTCCATCAGACGCAAGCTGTCTTCGGTCGACAAACGTGTCAGCGGAATACCAGTCATCTTCGAGACGACTTCGGCAATCACTTCTTCGTCGACAACACCGTCGGTCTCCCGCGACTTCTCACGCCACTCGCGAGTGATCTGTTCCTTCTTCTTGCGAAGCTTATCAGCTTGATCACGCAGCGATGCGGCTTTCTCGAAATCTTGATTCGCGACAGCCTCTTCCTTCTCTTTGTTCAAACGCTCGACGTCTTCGTCGATTTCCTTCAGATCCGGTGGACGAGTCATCGCACGCAATCGAACACGAGCGCCAGCTTCGTCGATAACGTCGATCGCTTTGTCAGGCAAGCAGCGAGCGGTAATGTATCGCTCCGACATCTCGACGGCAGCAACAACGGCATCGTCTGTGATCTGAACACGGTGATGCTCTTCGTAACGCTCTCGCAGCCCTTTCAGGATCTCGACCGTCTCGACCTTGTTTGTCGGTTCGACAATGATCTCTTGGAAACGGCGGGCGAGTGCATTGTCCTTCTCGATGTACTTGCGATACTCGTCAAGCGTCGTTGCGCCGATGCATTGAATCTCGCCGCGAGACAAAGCCGGCTTCAAGACATTCGCCGCATCAATCGCACCTTCAGCGCCACCGGCACCGACGAGCGTGTGCAATTCGTCAATGAACAAGATCGTGTTCTTCGCACGACGGACTTCGTTCATGACTGCCTTGATGCGTTCCTCAAACTGACCGCGATACTTCGTACCGGCAACCATCATGGCGAGGTCCAACACGACGATTCGCTTATCGGCCAACAACTCGGGCACGTTGCCTTCGATCACACGTTGAGCGAATCCTTCGACGATCGCTGTCTTACCGACGCCCGCCTCGCCAAGGAGGACAGGATTGTTCTTCGTACGCCGACACAGGACTTGGATCGCCCGTTCGATCTCGCGTTCGCGACCGATGACCGGATCAAGCTTATTCTGCTTCGCAAGCTCACTTAGATCACGACCAAAGCTGTCGAGCGCCGGCGTTTTCGACTTGCCGCTCTTTGACGAACTGCCACCGGCTTCGGTACCGACGGCTTCGCGACCTCCGCGCTCACTGCCTTCACCTTCGAGACCGTGTCCCAACAGATTCAGCACTTCTTCGCGAACTTCTTCGAGCTTCAATCCCAAGTTCATCAAAACTTGAGCAGCGACACCTTCTTGCTCTCGCAAGAGGCCAAGCAAAATATGCTCGGTACCTATATAGTTGTGATTCAAATTGCGAGCTTCTTCCATCGAGTACTCGATGACTTTCTTGGCTCGCGGCGTTTGAGGCAACTTACCCATCGTGACCATTTCTGGGCCACTCTGCACGAGCTTCTCGACTTCGAGTCGAATCTTTCGCAAATCAACGTCTAAGTTTTTCAGAACATTGGCGGCAACTCCGCTGCCCTCTTTTACCAGCCCCAGCAACACGTGCTCGGTGCCAATGTACTCGTGATTGAAGCGTTGCGCCTCTTGGTTCGCAAGCTGCATCACCTTCCGTGCTCGATCGGTGAATCTTTCGTACATCAATTCGTCCTCTCGTTACGTTTGGGGCACTGAATGTCTAGTGGACAGGGTTGTCGAGTGCCTTCGTGGGCGCGTCCATGCGGGTGTCTGTTCCTGCGTTTTCTCGTCCGGTGTCATTTGTCGAAGCGGCAAGCCGCTTTAACGTGTCTCGTTCCTGAGCAATCTCTGTCCGCCATTTACGAGCTTCGTCAAGCCGGTCTAATCGGTCCAACTGCTTCGTGGCTTCGTTATAACGTTTAGTCCGTCGGTACAAAGTGGCCAACATCAAAAGTACGTCAACGTCTCGGCTACAGTGTCGAAGCAGTTGCCGCAGCAATGTCTCCGCCTCGAACCAGTGGCCTCTTAAGTATTCGGCTTGAGCTTGGATAAACAAGCCCCGATCGTCGACTCGCGGCGGTTCACGCAGGTGAGGTAGTGATCGGTACGCTTGGAACGCTGACGCCAACCAAACTGTGCCAACAACCAACCATCCAATCAAATTGAATGACGGCGGAAGAAGCTCCGGCCAAACGAAGCTGGATACCAAAACGAGATTGAGCGCCGCGCCAAAAGCAACCGCAGTTGCGAGTGCAGCCCAATCTCCCCGCATCCAAAGACGCGGCAATCCGGGCCACAAACAAATAATATATGGCGAGCTGTGCATCCAACCTTCGCTCCGGCGTCCCTTCCGAGTCACTAATCCTTAGCGAACACGGCGAAAGTCGCCTCGGAATTGTAACCCGCGTTTTTGAGCGGAGCAAGGCAAGTAAATACGTGGTTTGGAGTTAGGACGATATGCACGCGCGTTGTCCGATACCTTCGGCAAGATCGACAGGCGTGTTACAACGTAGGAAACCCGGGGAGTCCGCACAACACTCTCTGGACCGACGGTTCAAACTTCCAAGACAATAGTGTCACCGTGACAACCAACTCAATCGCCAACTCTGCACTTCGCATTATAGATGCCAACACAAACCGCTCGTTGGAAGGGCTTCGCGTCGTCGAGGACTTCGTTCGCTTCTGTCTGAATGACAAGCATCTCGCGACACAATACAAGGAAATCCGCCACAGCTTAGTTGCGGTGCTAGCACAATTACCTCAGCAGGACCTCGCAGCCGCGCGTCACACGCCCGGAGATGTCGGGACGCAGATCGAAGCGAGCGACGAGTACACTCGAGAAAGTGCTAGCAGCGTCGCCATCGCAAGCCAGAAGCGAGTCGAACAGGCATTACGTTGCATCGAAGAGTACAGCAAAACCATCGAGCCCAACATCGCTCCGACAGTCGAGCAGCTTCGCTATCGTGTCTATACCATTGGGAAGGCGATCGCCATGACCGTGGCGAGCCTTGGGCGCCTCGAAAACAAATGTCTCTATATGCTGATCGATGGAGGCCGCTCGCCGGAGGCATTCGAACGGTTGGCGCGGCAACTGACGGTAGCCGGCGTTGATCTAGTACAACTTCGTGACAAACGCTTGCCGGATCGCGAGTTGGTTGCCCGGGGACACATGCTGCGAGCGATCACACGCGACAGCGACACACTGTTCCTTGTGAATGATCGCCCTGACATCGCCGTGATCGTCGGAGCGGATGGCGCGCATGTGGGGCAGGACGAGCTCTCGGTGAACGACTCGCGAGCGATCTTAGGACCAGATCGTTTGATAGGCGTCTCGACACACTCCATCGAACAAGCGCGCCAAGCCGTTCTCGACGGCGCGGACTACATTGGCTGCGGCCCAACGTTTCCCTCACGGACGAAGGCGTTCGAACAGTTCCCAGGGGTCGCCTTCTTACAAGCAGTTGCCGACGAGATTAGTCTACCTGCATTTGCAATTGGAGGAATCAGCTTGGATAAGCTGCCGCAAGTCATCGATAGCGGCTTCCACCGAATCGCGGTTAGCAGTTACGTCACAGGTGCCACAGAACCTCGCGCCGCGGTCGATGAGCTTAAAACGGCGTTACAGTCAGCGGCCCTTACGATTTCAGCAACTCCTTGATCGCTTCTTCCATCTCCTCTTCAGCACCCGGCTGATAACCTTCCCACAAACCTTGAATCGTACCTTCGCGATTAATCAGGACGGTTGTGGGAAAGCCGAACCCAGGAAGCCTCGCCACCTTCATTAAACTACGTCTCGCACCGGCACCAGGATCGCTGTAGACGTCAAGATTCGTCTCGAGTTTCTGAAGATAGGCTTCCGTCCCAGCGCGCAGCGCTTGTTCGTCGATGTCGACACCGCCGGGCCCGCAAGCGACCGGAATGAAGCGAAATCCTTTCTCGCCCTTCAGCCGATCGTTGATCTCAACGAGATGCGGAAACTCCATCAAGCAAGGCCCACACCAAGTGCCCCAGAAATTTATCAACACAACTTCACCATGGAGACTGTCCAAAGTTGCCGGCGTCTCATTGCCAACTAGCGGCGCGAGCTCGAATCTCTGCATCGCCTCTCCCACCGCCGGATGGACATCACCGTGCTGGAATCGCTCGGCTGGCTGCCACGCCCAAACCGAAAGAATGACGAAGAATCCGACGATCAAGATCACTAAAAGACGAGTTGGCGATGAGGAGCCGTGACGTTCCGTCGTTCCGTCAAGTGGCTGATCGTCGCTGAAGGCAGGTAGGTTCATTGGATTAAGTGGAGCGATGTTACATTGGACAAAGTTAGGAATTACTGGGAGGGACGCGCCCAAATCCGATGGCTCGAATTCCTGCTCACGACTGTGGCCATTCTAGCCTGCCAGATCGCAAACGCTGAAGGCTCTTTCATGAAACAGCGAGCGAGAAAGCGACTTGAGTCCTTGGCGAAACGCCTTAATCAGGATCACAATGAGGGGCCAAGCCACCTAGAACTTTTGCGAGGCGGTTGAAAATCGCATGTGGCGAGCCGCCTTTTGCCGCCTATGTCGTAGATTTTTATCGTGAGAAGCGAAACCTAACGAGCGACTTGGTGTTTGGTCAGTTACGCAATCCAATCAGAGTCACCGAGATTCGAGAAAATAGGAGACTATACGAATGAGACCATTCCACCTCGCAATCGCGATTGTCGTTACAATCGGCCTCACATCGTTCGCCAGCGCCGAGGAAGAGGGGCGACGGCCCCGTAAAGGTAACGCAGGTGCAGGCAATCTCAGAGATCGACTGCTGAAGGAGTTCGACGCGGACGGTGACGGCAAATTGAACGGCGAAGAGCAAGCCAAGGCACGAGCTGCCGCAGCCAAGATTCGTGGCAACGCCGATAGTGCTGGTAGCCCGAGCAAAGCTGAGCTAATGAAGCAGTTCGATAAAGATGGTAACGGCCAGCTCAGCGAAGCTGAACGAGCCGCCATTCGCGAATTCATGAGCAAGCGAGGTGGAGCCTCCGACCGTGCAAAACGACGTCCAGAAGGAACCGGAAGTCGTATTCCTGCGGAAGCACTCAAACGATTCGACAAGGACGGCAATGGGAAGCTCGACGATCAAGAGCGCCAAGCCGCGACGAAGGCACGCGAGGAATTCATGAAACGCAATGGTGCGGCTGACGGGAAAGCGAAACCGGGCCAGGCGATGTTGAGCCGTGAGCAATTGCTGAAGAAATTTGACAAGAACGGTGACGGCAAGCTCGATGACACTGAACGGGCGGTAGCTCGCGAAGCGGCAGCGAAGATGCGAGGGCAACGAGGTGGCGGAGCAGCATCAAAGAAGGGTGCCGAACCTCGCAAGCCACGTGTCGACAAGAGAGAATTGCTCGAGAAGTTCGACACCAATGGAGATGGCAAGCTCGACGACGACGAAAAGGCCAAAGCCCGCGAAGAATTTCAGAATCGCAATGAATCGTAGGCTTCCGCCTTACTGCCGACTCGGCGCAACGCGAGCTATTAATAGGCTCGCGTTGTTCATTTCTTGCGAGCCTAGCGCCCCGTGCCCTGATTCCGTTGGGCGAGTATACTAGGGAGGAGATTAGAACAAAACCTACGATTTGCTCCCGAAGGAATCCGTTATGCCCGTGCTACATCGCCTGGCCCTCGTCGCAATTACCGCGATGTTACTCGTCTCGACGGCCAAAGCCGGAGAGACCGTTGGCCTTGTGAAGGAAAAGCCGACGAAGGGGCGTTTCGTCGAGACAGATCGCGGGTTTATGGTCCCCTACACGCGACAAATTCCCGGAACAGATGTCGAGTTTTCGATGGAACCGATTCCGGGAGGGACCTTTAAGCTCGGTAGCCCTGTCTCGGAAGCAGATCGCCGAGATGACGAAGGACCTCAAATCGAAGTCAGCATCGAACCCTACTGGATGGGTCGATACGAAGTAACGTGGAGCGAGTACAAATATTTCATGGGTTTGTACTCCGTCTTCAAAGACTTCGAATCGCAAAAGATCCGCCTCGTGAACGACAAGACCATGGTTGATGCCATCACGGCCCCAACGGAACTCTACGACCCGAGCTTTACGTTTGAGCTTGGAGAACGACCTCGACAACCGGCCGTCACGATGACTCAGTACGCTGCCAAGCAATACACAAAGTGGCTGAGCGCGATTACAGGCAATCAGTTTCGGCTGCCCGGCGAAGCCGAATGGGAACACGCGTGTCGCGCTGGAACAACGACGGCCTATCATTTTGGTGACGATGCGAGCAAGATCGGAGAGTACGGCTGGTTCTACGACAATGCCGATGAGGCCCCTCGCGATGTCGGTCAGAAAAAGCCGAACCCCTGGGGATTGTTCGACATGCACGGCAACGTGTGGGAATGGTGCTTGGACGAATACTTTGAAGATGGTTACGCGCATCTTGCGGGCAAGCACCAAACAGGCCAAAACGCAATCGCATGGCCAACGAAAGAGTTTCCGCGCGTCCTTCGTGGTGGCTCGTGGGATGACGATCCAGAAGCATGCCGATCCGCAGCCAAGCTCGCATCGCACGACATCGATTGGAAGGCGCAAGATCCCAACCTGCCGCTCAGCCCTTATTGGTTTACGGACGATCCAGCGCGAGGTGTCGGCTTTCGACTGCTCCGTCCGCTGAACGAACTTCCTAAGACGGAAATGGCAAAGTATTGGGAGCCGGATGCGGAAGACATCAGCTTCGGCGTCGAAATTCGCTTAGACGAGGGACGCGGTGTGCTAGGCATTGTCGACGATAAACTGCCCGCCGCTAGAAAGGCTCTCGAGGACTCAAAATAGTTTTCGCCCAGCGTCGTCACCAACCTTGCCGCAGAATTCTTGTCTGTGGGGGATTGCCGCGAGGCAAATCTGCCCCCCATGTTGGGCAGTATTCAGGGCAGAGTTTCCTCTTCTGCATCGATGTCGGTGGCAAGCTGCCAATAGCAACGGATTTCCGGGTTATCCAGGACGGGGCTATCTGATCGCCGGCAAGAGTTCCTATTTTTTCCTGCAAAATCCGTGACGTGAGTGAAATCGGCATTACACTTAAACAAATGGTATAACCGGAGTGGGCGGTGAAATTTCGCACGCTTCAACCGGGGAATTCTCACTCACTGTCACATTTGTAGGGACAAAAAGAGTCATGGCACAACTACTATTCTACGAAAACGTTGCACCCGTATCCCCCCAACGACATGGTGATCTGAGCATCGAGCGGGCCGACTTTGGCTTTGCCTCGAATGTTAACTCAGTTCCACTGATGGCTGTCGAAATGACCGCCGCTGCGAGTGAGTACACGATTGTGTTCGCCGGGAACGAGGAAGCAGTCGCCCCCGTCGTAATCTTGGGCCTCGAAGGCACCAAGAACCAGTACGTTGACGACGACGGCAAGTGGACGGCCGATTACATTCCCGCGTTTGTTCGTCGCTATCCTTTCGTTTTCGCTCAACAAGAGAACACCTACACGTTGTGCGTCGATGAAGACTGGGACGGCTGCAACAAGGACGACAAGGGAGAAAGACTGTTCGACAAAGAAGGTGAGCGGACTGAGTACCTCAGCCGCATGCTGAAGTTCCTCGAAGAGTCGCAGGCACACTTTGTCCGCACGCAGACCTACTGCCAACACCTGAAGGAGTTGGAGCTGCTCGAGCCGATGAAGGCTGACTTCACGCTGCCCGGTGGCGAGAAGAAATCGCTTGGTGGCTTCATGGCGATCAATCGTGACAAGCTGCGAAATCTGCCCGGTGACAAGTTGGCTGAACTTGCCAAGACCGACGAGTTGGAGTTGACTTACATTCATCTTCTCTCGATGAACAACTTCCGTCGCGTCTTGGAGCGAACTGCCAAGGCAAACGTTCCTGCTGAGGCCGCTGCTGAGTAGTAGTACCCAAGCAACTTTAAGCATTACTCTCCCTCCAGTTGAGTTCGGTTCAGCTGGGGGGAGTTTTTTTGCGCGAAGCAAGTTACATCGCAGGCCCGCGATACAGCAGCGACAAGTCTTCGCCTGACGAAGTTCTCGCCGCCGCTTTCGTTGTCACGGCGGCTGCTATCTCTTGTTCAACAAGCGAGTTATGAAGATAACGATCGAGATCGATCGGGCTGCTGCAGTCCCGACTCGCGCCCACGCGAGCAATGAACGCCTGCCAAGGCAATGAAGCATAGCCTTGACGACTGGGAGCCAATATATTGGAGGCTTCATATCGCCCCGTTCGAGGTAGGTCATGTCTGACGAATTTGATCCTTACTATGCCTGGCTGGGGATCCCGCCGAAGGATCAGCCGCCGAATCACTACCGGCTGCTTGGCGTCGAACTGTTCGAATCGAATCTAGACGTTATCGAAAGCGCCGCGTTTCGGCAGATGGGTCATGTACGAACTTACCAAGGCGGCCAGCGTTCCCGCGAATCCCAGCAACTGTTAAACGAGTTATCAGCGGCGAAGATCTGTCTGCTCGCTCCCGAACAAAAGGACGCCTACGACCAACAACTCCGAGCGACCGTCGAAGCGATCACAGCGTTTCTACCCGACGAGTCGATCGACCCTGTGGTACCAACTGAAGTGCCAAACTCAGAATCAGATTCGATCCACGTCATTGACGTCGAGCCCCGTACGACAGCGGCCGACTCCGCAATGACGCGCCGGGCATCTGTCGCGGCGATTCGGCGCAAAAGTACGCGGCACCCAAAGCGTTTTCCGATCGCCGTCATTGTCATCGCCGTAGTCTTAGGTGCCGGTGGTGCAGTCATGTTTGGTCGCAAGTTCTTGCAAAGCGACACGCCCGTTGTCAACCTGCCGCCGATTACCACGCCCGCGCCACCGACTATCGAGACCACCACGGCTGCTACCAATGACCCAACGGAGGAACCCACTCCAACTAACGGCACGCTTGAACCTTCGCCGGCGCTCGATAACAATCCGGGCACCGTAGCAACACCAAATAATGCGAGTCCAAACAGGGCTCCAGCGATTCCGGCCACCCGGCATCGAGTCGCGGCGTTGAACGATTCAACTCGGTCGTTCCCTCAATTCCCAACACGGGTCTTACAGGGGCGCATTCGGTTCCCTCTCATGTCATCTCTGCGAGAAAGCATCGAACAGTCGGGGGGGATCGCCAACAACGAGTTCGCCTTCACCCAAACGATGCCCTACGACGAATTTCTTTCCATCGCGAATCGGTTGCGTAACATTGGATATCGGCCACTCCGTATTCGTCCATATCTTGTCGATGGTGAATCGCGAATCGCCTGCGTTTGGACTCGCGACGCGATCGATTGGCGAATGGTAATCGGCGTCGATTCGAGTGTCCTGAACCAAGCTAACCAAGTCTTCGAGCAACGAGGTTTCCGGCCTTTGGACGTCGCCTGCTGGGAAGCGGACGGCACCAAATACGCGGCCGTTTGGGACGCGAACCAACATCGATCCGGACCGCATGAATTGATGCTCGGAGTGCGTGTCGATAGATTCGCGGCGGCAACAGCTGCGGCGCGAGCGCGAGGCCTGATGCCATTGTCGCATCACGTCAGTTACAACTCCAACGGTAAAGCTGAGTACAGTGTTGTATGGCACGCGCCGGAAAAGGTGATGCCGTGGCATCATTGGGACGACGATCGTAAAGCACACGAGAGTTCGCTGCAGCGCCCCGGTGCACCTCAAGACGTCTGCCTGGGATATCAAGCCAACGGCGCACTGACGTACGGAGGCCTCTTAATCGGTTCACCCGATCCCGATGCGTTGGAACTACATGGCTACGACGCCGAAGACCATCGCATTCAATGTCAGGATCTGGTTTCAAAAGGCTATCGTCCCATCGCCGTTGCTGCAGCAGCGAAGTCTGGCGAACAGCAAATCATAACCGCTTCGATCTGGCAAAGGGGAGATGCGCCGAGTCCGGGTGCGATTGCGTCGACGCCGGCTTCGCCAACGACGATCAACGCGTCAGCGGCCGTCGCTACACATGCCTTGCGTTTCGACGGCAACGCGTTAGTCACCGTAACGAACAGCAAAGAGTTAGCAACGCGCCAGAGTACATTTACCGCGGAGATGTGGTTTCGTTGCACGGAGCCCAAGATCGAAGAGGGATATGTGCTGATGGGGACGACGGCACACCGTGATCCACCGGCTGGGTCGAACGTCGGCACGGCGTCTGGATGGCACGTCACGGCAGGGCGAATGCAGGGGCAGACGGACGGGCAAGAGACCGCTCTTCGCTACGCGAGCGCCGCGGGCGGTATTCGTGGAAGTGGGGCGAGTGTGCAAAACCTTGGAACTGGCTGGCATCACTTGGCCGTATGCAACGCTCCGGTCGATGGCAACTATCAACTCGAAGTGTTCCTCGATGGGACGCGAACGCAATCAAACAAACGCAACTTGAACGACGCCATCTTCAGTGTTACCGACTTCTTTTTGGGAAAGGCCGTTTATATTCCCGACCGCCACGCATTCCTTGGCGACGTTAAGGCATTTCGGCTGTCCTCCAAAGTGCGCTATCGAGACCCTTTCTCTCCGCCGCAAGTGTTTACGTCCGACGACACGACATTGGCCCTACTCAATTTCGATGGCAAATCCACTAGCTCCGTTGCGGACGTCTCAGGCAACCTGCGACACGGCACCATCACCGGCGCGAAATGGATCAATTTAGGTCCTCCCCCGTCGAGCAGCACGCCGCAGCCAACCACGAACAAGTTCGCAAAGGCAACTCACGCGATACGCTGTGACGGCAGCGATTCGATCATGATCGCAAACAGCCGCGATTTAGCCTTAGTGGGCAGCGCATTTACAGCGGAAATGTGGTTCCGATTCATACAACCGACGCCAAGAAGGGCGTATGTCTTGATGGGAACCAGCGCCTACAAGAACCGCCATCCAGAAGTAACGAGCACTGAGACAACCGGTTGGTTCGTAATTGCCGGACGGCGTACGAATGCCACTTCGCAATCGACGGGTTTGCGCTGGGCCGGCCCAGAGGGCCGCATCATTGGCATCGAAGGCGGTGTTCCACCGCTCGGTGACGATTGGCATCATCTGGCCGTTTGCAACACACCGATGGGCGCAACCGAGTGGCAGATGCAAGTCTTCGCCGATGGTCACCGCACACAGTCGGTGACCCGCGACCGCAATGAGGCATCGCCAAGCCCGAGCGACTTCTTCTTAGGGGCATCCCCGTTCCTTTCCGACAGGCACGAATTCCAAGGAGACATCAAGGCGTTTCGGCTATCGTCCAACGTACGTTATAAATCCGATTTTTCGCCTCCCAAGACGTTTGCGTCCGACAGTTCGACGCTCGCACTCCTTGATTTCTCTGGAGCGAACTCGTCAAACATCCAAGACGTCTCCGGCAATAACCGCCACGGTAACATTAGAGGTGCAAAATGGGTTAGGGTCGATTCTCCCTCGAACATCGAGATGGCAGCGACTCCGGAGCCCGCTCCGCTCGTACAGTCTGCCAGTCGACTCGTCGTACCTGCGACCGACAAGCGCAGTGCAAGCTCGAAGAAAGTGAAAGACATCTTCGCGACTGACTTTGAAGCGGCGAAGGACAAGCCAGCAAAGATCGCGCTCGCCAAAGACTTGCTCCAACGCGGACAGGAAGAGCAAGATCCAGCAGCGAAGTTCGCGCTTCTATTTGAATCGCGAGCGCTGATGCTGGAAGCTGCGGATTTGTACTTGGCTTTGCAAACGACCGACGAGCTTTCATCTACCTTTGAGGTTGATCCGTGGGTTCTCAAGTGCGACACGCTGACCAAGCTGGCCGCGAGCGCGAATTCGGACGCCGATCGCCATCCTGTCGCAACCACGTCTCTAGAGTTGGCGGACGAAGCGATCGGCAACTCGGATTGGGGGAGCGCCACGAAGCTATTGGCCGCTGCGTCGCGGGCGAATCTTCGATTGAAGGACCGCGAGATTTTGCGCATCGTCAATCAAAAGCGGAAACAGGTCCAAGCTAATAAAAAGCTCTGGGACGAGGCCGAACAAGCCGCAACGTTGCTTGCGACATCTCCAGACGATGCATCGGCCAATTGGAAACTTGGACGATATCGCTGCTTTGTCAAAGGCGATTGGGATACGGGCTTGCCGCACCTCGCCAAAGGGAGCAAGGAAGAGCTTGCCAAGTTAGCAAAACAAGACACGCAAAACCCACAAGGCAGCGCAGCGCTGGCGCTTGCGAATGCGTGGTACGAGTGGGGTGAAGCGGCTTCAGACTCCGACAAGAACGGAGCGCTGCTGCGAGCCAAGCATTGGTACACGTCCGCGCTGCCAAACCTCGCTGGCTTGGACCGCACGGTCGCCACCAAGAAGCTCGAAGGATTACAGGATAAAGTCGAAGAAACGTCGACCCCTGGCAAACAAATGTCCTGGCTGGATGGTCCCGTCGGAGAACTGAAGCGGCTCGAAGGCCACGCGGCGGAAGTAACGTCGTTGGATGTCAGCCGCTCTGGCACGATGCTGGTATCCGGTTCCTCCGACGGCACCGTAAGATTCTGGAACCTGGCCGACGGCAAGGAAACAGGCCAGATCCGTTCAAGCGTCAGTCGCGTCAATAAAGTTGCTCTCATCAGAGACGACCAATTCGTTCTGGTCGCGGGCAGTCGAACCACGGCCGAAGTCTGGAATGTCCGCACGGGTCGACCTGCGACCTCGATGACGATCCCCTCATCAATTCGCGATGCCGCTTTATCCGCCGACGATAAGCTCCTCGTGTGTGCTCGCGGCTCGTCTTCGAGCGGCAACCTCTCCGTTTACAACATGGGGACGGGAGCCGTTGCTGGCAAATTGAATTGCCCGTCTTATCCCTACTCAGCGACGATCTCTCGCACAGGTCGCTTCGTTGCCGCTGGAAGCGGCGACAATAATATTTACGTATGGAACCTGGCCAGCGGCAAAATCGCATCACCATTCGCGGGTCTTGGCAGCACGCCTGTTGATGTCGCGATATCACCTAACGAGCAACTTGTCGCCGCATGTGCGTCCAATCAAGTCATGGTCTGGGAACTGGCGAATGGCAAGATGCTTTCGCGATCACCTTCTTCCTCGCGGACCACGTCTCAGCTGGTCTTTTCACCCGACAGCCGCAGATTACTTTGTGCAGGCATGATGCACGAAGTCTCGATCATCAACGTTGAGGATGGAAAGGTAATTCAAACCCTGACCGGTAAGACTAGCGGTGGAATCTCGACAGCGCGAGCCGTCGCCTATTTGCCGGACCCGCGAGGCGCTGTTTCGTCGGGCTACGATGGCGTGATCCGTATTTGGCGACTGCCCGACTAGCCACTGCCCCGATTCCATTCATTCGCATCGAGCGAATCCATCAAGTTGCGCGATGATGTGCTAACTCAGCATCCCGCGCAGAATCAGCAGTTCTCGCAAGGTCTCGACGTCTACAAACTGGCATGCGTCAAAGCCCGCGTTTTGAGCGGCGACGACATTATCGAGGCGATCGTCAGTGAAGAAGATTTCGTGGGGAGCAACGCCGGCAATTTGCGAGGCGATCTGGTAGGCGGCGAGATCAGGTTTGACGGCTCGCATCTTATAACTGAGCGCGTACTGCTCGAATGAGTCGTTAACGATTGGAAAGCGTCCACCCGCGATGAAGTTCCAATGTGCTTCGTTCGTATTGGAAAGAACGCCAAGTCGATGGCCGCGATCACGTAATTCGTTGATCAGCGGGACGACACTCTGGTTTAGATCGAAGATGTCAGCGCCAGCTAAGAGCAGCGCTTCGTAGTTGGGACAAGTCTGAGTTCGACTGCAGAATGCTTCGTAAAACGCATAAGTCGAGATTGCCCCGCGTTCGTACTCCATTTCGAGATCACTGCCGAAGACGATATCCCAAACCCTTTCTTCGGCAGCGCCCGCCACTTCGGCCATCTGCCGCGCGGCTCGACGATGGTCAAAGTTCACGATAACGTTTCCGAGATCGAAATAGATAAAGCTTGGTGTTATCGTCACAGCGTGAATGTCCCGTTAATTCGTCAAGTCCTTGATTCGAATGTCTTTATAAGAAGCCTCCGCGGGCTTGCCGCCGTGAATCTGCAAACCGATGATTCCAGTTTTGGCGACGTCTTCCTTTTCGGTGAAGTCGACCGTTTGAAGTCCGTTCAGCCAGATCTGAATGTGACTTCCTTCGCAACGAATAACAAACTCGTTCCAATCGTTAGCTTTGTAAACCTTCTGGACCTTGTCAGGTTCGTCTTCGGCCAACACCTTGCGCCTGCGCGACTCGTCGTACAAAGCTCCCCAAATCTTCCGCCCCCAAGCCGACCCCATGTCGCACTGATAGCCAATCACTTCATGGTGGTCAGGGATGCGTTTACTACGAAACTGAATCCCCGCATTGTCGCCCGCGCCAACAAGCTTCGCCTTCAGCCGCAATTCAAAGTCGCTGTACTCTTTCTTCGTGCAAAGAAAGTCGTTGTGCGCAACCGCCTCTTTCTGACTGCCCGCGACGATCGCACCGTCCTCGATGCGAAAGACCTTCATGTTCCCTTCCCAGCCGTCGAAAGACTTGCCGTCAAACAGCGACGCAAAGCCATCGTCGGCGACGGTCGTGGAGCAAATGATCAAGGCGCTAATCGCAACAAACAATCCGCTGACTTTTCGTTTCATGATGTTCGTCCATTTTGGTTCGTTGCGCGTATTCAGCCAAGTGATCATCATACGCCGCCAGATGGCAATGCGCCAACAAGTCGCCATGAGCGGCACACGTTCTCGACGACTCGAATCGTCGACAAGATCACAGGAATTCTCGGCTTCGTTGAGTTCCCAAGCGGCGAGTACAACATCGAATTCAATAACAAGGAGTCAGATCTATATCCTCAGTAACCCGCAAATCACACGATTCACAAATTGACCAGCGACGTGCTCGCACGCATAATCGTCTTGATGCCAGCAACAGACGCGTTGAAGATCGAGCAACTTGCAATCGCGATCACAGCCAACCGCGTTTCGCCCCGAGTGTTACTAAAAGCCGCGCCACTCCATCGATACTGAATGACAATGCATGCGATGATCACGAGAATCAACTGCTGCATGATCGTTGCTGTCTTGTCCGTCGCATTCATTCATCCCACAGATGGAAACGAAGTCGATTTTGCGCGAGACATCCAGCCGATTCTCGCCAAGCGTTGCTTTGCTTGCCATGGCCCGGCAGAGCGTGAAGCGGGCCTCGCATTTCACAACCGAATACTTGCCACGAGCAAATTAGAATCTGAGAAGCAAGCGATCGTCCCGGGAGCGCCGCAGCAAAGCGAATTGCTGCGCCGTATCACGGCAAATGACGACTCGGAGCGAATGCCGCCAGAAGGTAAAGCACTTGCAGCGCGTGAAATCGAACTGCTCCGCGAATGGATCGAACAAGGTGCCGAATACGCAACCCATTGGTCGTTCGTCTCGCCAACTCGTCCGATTACGCCTGAAGCCAATCCGCCGATTTGGACAAACAACGAGATTGACCACTTCGTTTTGGATCGGCTAAAACGCGACGACATCGCGCCGTCTCCGCCTGCCGACAAGGCGAAGCTCCTACGACGAGGATATCTCGACCTGATCGGATTATTGCCGACCAGCGAAGATCTTGACGCGTTCTTAGCCGACGACTCAGAAGCCGCGTTCGAAGGAGTCGTAGATCGGCTATTGGCTTCCGAGCATTTTGGCGAACGCTGGGGACGGCATTGGCTAGACTTGGCACGCTACGCGGATACGTTTGGCTACGAGCGAGACGATGTGCGGCCCAATGCGTGGCGATACCGAGACTGGGTCATTCAATCAATCAATCGCAATCAGCCGTTTGATGAGTTCGTCATCGAGCAATTGGCGGGTGACTTGTTGCCCGAGCCCACCCGCGGGCAGCAACTCGCGACCGGCTTGCATCGGATGAATATCAAGAACAACGAATCGGGGATCAACAAAGAGGATTATCGCAATCGCGAAACCGTCGACCGCGTGAACACGACCGGCACGGCCTTGCTCGGCCTAACGATCGGGTGCTGTCAGTGCCACTCGCACAAGTACGATCCGCTTTCGCAAGACGACTACTACAGCCTCTACGCCTTCTTCAACAACGTCGAAGAGAAGGACGTCGATATCGAAGGTACGCAGGCAGAGCGAGATCGCTATGAACAGGCTCAACAAGCGTACAACGCCAAGAAGAAGCGACTTGAAGCAAGACAGAAGTTGCTCGCCGCGATGCAAGAGTTCAAGTCGTTCGCTGCATGGCAAGAGAGCGTCCAAGAGGACAAGCTCGCCGAGCAATTGGAGTTGGTCGGCATTAGAACTGGCGACGATGCGTCAACCGAAATGTTTTGGTCCTCGCTTGAGTCACAAGCTGACGATACGAAGAAGGCGATCCGACAGTTGTCCGTCGATCAACGGCATTTGCCAAAGCCGTATATCATGACGCTCGCAGAAGCGAGCGAGAATCGACGCAACACGCATGTCTTGGAGCGGGGCGACTTCAAACAACCAGGAAAGCAAGTCATCCCAGCCACACCCGAACTGTTTGGTTCGCTAACAGCTCGCAACGAAACGCCCGACCGCCTGGACTTGGCTCGTTGGATCGTGAGGCCGAAGAATCCGCTGACTGCACGAGTTGCGGTCAACCATATTTGGAAGCATCTGTTTGGAGCCGGGTTGGTGGCGTCGGTCGACGACTTTGGGACGCAAGGTGACGCCCCAACCCATCCGAGACTTTTGGATTGGTTGGCCGTCGAGTTGATCGAGTCGGGATGGGATCGCAAACATGTGATTAAGACAATCTTGATGTCGGCGACGTACCAACAATCCGCTCGTTCCAGGCCGGAACTGATCGCGATTGACCCCGAAAACCGACTGCTCGCCAGACAGTCGCGGTTGCGAGTCGAATCGGAGATCGTTCGAGATCTGTTTCTGGACGCGAGTGGCCTGTTGCATCGCGACGTCGGCGGCCCGACTGTCTACCCTCGAATTCCAGAAGCCGTCGGCGACTTGGGTTATAAGTACAAGACGCGTTGGATTGTTTCGTCAAAACCCGAGCGATATCGCCGAGGCATTTACATTCACTTCAAACGCACCAATCCTTATCCGAGCTTGTTGATGTTCGATGGTCCGGAAAGCAATCTCTGCCAGGCCAAGCGAAACCGCTCCAACACACCGCTGCAAGCTTTGGCGACACTCAACGATCCGGTCTTCGTCGAATGTGCGCAAGCTCTGGGACGAACACTGGCCAGCGAGTCGACGACACCACGGGCCCGCATCGCGCTCGCGGGAACGCGTTGCTTAACTCGAATACTTGACGAACGCGAACTGGCCTCGTTGATGAAGCTGTTCGAATCCGAGCGAACTTGGTACACGCAACACTCGGAGGACGCTGCGCTCGTCGTGGGCGAGTACACAACCGACGGCACTCCGAGCGCTGCCGCCGCCGCCTGGGTTGCGGTGGCTCGTGCGATCATGAATCTTGACGAATTCGTCACGCGAGAATGAGGCCAGCATGAATCCACTTGAACAGCTGAGACTCGCAACTCGTCGCGAGTTCCTGACGACGGCGGCAAGTGGGCTGGGCGGTGTTGCGCTGTCGTCGATGCTGAGCGATGAAATGGCGTCGGCAGGGAACGCCAACCCGACGCTAACGCATTCGACGCACTTTGAACCGCGAGCCAAGGCTTGCATCTTCATTTACATGGCTGGCGGCCCGAGTCACGTGGACTTATTCGATCCGAAACCCGTGTTGAATCGGCGTGACGGTCAGAGTATGCCCGAATCAATGCTGAAGGATGTTGAGTTTGCCTTCATCAAAAAGGGGGATGCCGTTCTAAAGGGATCGCCTGCGGAATTCCACAGGCGAGGCGAATCGGGAATCGAATTCTCAGACTTGATTCCGAACATCGGATCGTGTGCCGACGACATCGCGCTGATCCGAACGATGCATGGAGAACAGTTTAACCATCACCCTGGACAACTATTACTGAGTTGTGGCAAGGCCGAGTTGGGGCGACCGACCATTGGCTCATGGCTGCTGTATGGGCTAGGGAACGAATCGCAGAACCTTCCTGGATACGTCGTCTTGACGGCGGGCCGCGGTGCAAGTGGCGGCTCGTCGAACTGGGCCAGTGGCTTTCTGCCATCGACCTATCAAGGTGTTCCTTTTCGAGGCCAGGGCGACCCCGTGCTGTATCTGTCCAATCCGCCCGGCGTGCGGCGAACGAATCAGCGGCGTGCGCTTGATACGATCGCGGAGATGAACAATCTTCGTCGCGAGGCCATGGGCGATGCCGAGATCGCCAGTCGAACGGCTCAGTATGAGTTGGCGTTTCGCATGCAATCCGCGGCACCAGAGTTAACCGATCTGTCGGGTGAAACACAAGCCACCCTCGACGCGTACGGCTTAGGTCGAGCTACGCCCCGTCCGACAGCCGACATGCAGTCGGGCGACACCTACCATCGCTTCTCGACAAACTGTTTGCTCGCGCGACGGCTGGTCGAGCGAGGCGTTCGCTTCGTAAACATCGTGCATGCGTCGTGGGATCAGCACGGAAATCTCAAGCACGATCTCGCGTGGAACGCGCGAATGGCGGACCAGCCGGTCGCCGCGTTACTGCGTGATTTGAAACAGCGAGGCTTGCTCGAAGACACACTCGTTGTTTGGGGCAGCGAGTTTGGCCGCACGCCACTCGGCCAAGGCAACGACGGTCGCGACCATCATCCCAACGCGTTCAGCATGTGGATGGCCGGAGGCGGTGCAAAGGGCGGCACGGTCCACGGAACGACCGACGAGATCGGCTGGGCCCCGGTCGACAAGCCGGTACACGTCAACGATTTTCAAGCCACCCTGTTACGTCTGTTCGGCTTGGATCACGAGCGACTGGCCATCAACTACCGCGGCCTTCAAGCAAGGCTGACCAACCTCGAGGGCAATGTGATCCACGACGTGATCGCCGGACGAAACTAGATGGTATTTTACGTCCTCGGAGCGTCCGCTATCCTAACGGCGCGTTGACGCCCTGAAGTTGCCTACTGACCCAGGCTAACCATTCGCTCGATGGCGGGGCATAGGGCCGGAATTTCTCGAACTCACCCTGTTCTTCGCTGAAGAGCAGAGCGCGATGCGTGCCGAGACGGCTGGCGGCGGCCGAGTCCATCAAGTTGCTCGAATCGGTGGCACTCATCTGACAGAGAACGCGATGGTCCAAGTCTCGTAAGGTCTGTCGGTCGAACCAGCGATTGACATTGTTGAATGTATCGCACCAGACGAGCGTGTGAATCCCCACCGCGGGCCCTTCGCGAAGGATCTCGACGAACTGTTTCCCCGGCGTCTGTGGCTTGTCGTCATCGACGCTAGAGAAACTGAAGTCATCTTCCGCGCGTCGGAGATCGCGGAAGCGAGACAGGTTGTGGACGAACAGGAAGATGGGCCGTGCCGTTTCGTCGCCGCTGTCCACCCGTCGCTGAAGCTCATCGGCGATCTCAGTCATTGAGTTAGCTGCATTCTTCGTATCGACCAATTTTGCGCCGACGGGAACATCAGCGACGACGCGGGGCCAGAATCCGGCTTCTATTGAATCCGGTCGAGCACCGTCGAAGACATAGAAGCTTGATGCATCAGAATCCCCATTCGTCCGAGTCGTTGCGACAAGGCTGACCAAGGCGTTTCCCATGATCCCCATCAGTGTTTCTTCCTGCTGGCCCACTAATAACAAGTTGCTACCACTCTGTCGGCGAAACACGACCGAAGTTGGATCTTTGATCGCAACCGCAGAGCCAAGCCAAGCTCTTGCCACGCCGGATGAAGTGGGTTTCTGTCCCGTGAGGACGGCTCGAAGCGCGCCGTTTTCACGCGGGTCGGCCGGAGCATTACCTTCGAACACAATCGGCGGAGTGAGTTGGAGAACCTTGCCGTTTGCGTTCTCCTTTAGCTGTCGGAGATACACCTCTTGCTGTTGCGCACCAAGCCAGACGACTTGAAAGGGATGATTTCCCTCAAACATTCCGTTCGCATCGTTGTAGATCGCTTCACCCGGTCGATTTAATAACCGCGCGGCCGTATTGTCCTCGCTCAAGATCAAATGCGAATCGGCTTCGCTGCACTGCAATGCAATTCGAACGGCCATTTGGCCGAGTGTACTCCTTGCTAACGAATAGGCACCGGCCAGCGTTTGCGATCCGAGCAGCACGTGAATCCCAAATGCTCGTCCTTGGCGAACGAGCCGATCAAGCAACAGCGCCGCGTCTTGCGAGACCTTGTCGTCTTGGACGAAGAACTCTTGGAATTCGTCAATGATCAGCAATATTCTCGGTAACGCCGCATCCGGGGTGGCATCACGATAGCTCTTGATGTCCTGAACACCGGGGTCACGAAACAAGTCTCCACGAGTGCGCAG
>JACKQG010000464.1_pt1 | contig 59149 bp, 69 predicted proteins | sample 8237621 | NCBI WGS metagenome assembly JACKQG01 (sample SAMN15677084, study PRJNA649215) | marine metagenome | biome: marine; feature: Black Sea; material: saline water; isolation source: suspended particulate matter (SPM) from the Black Sea western gyre | collected 2013-06-09/2013-06-10 | depth... | reverse complement strand
TCATTGGTGCTGCAATATCAATAGGCTATGCCTTTGGTGTTACAATTGTAATCCTCAAAGTAATGGATGCCGTATGGCCTGGCGGAATCAGAGTCACTCCTAAAGAAGAGGAGATTGGTCTCGATTTGGCACAGCATGGCGAAAGAGCATACGTTAACGAATAGAAAAAAACCCTTTTTTTCTTCTTTTTATTTTAATCCAAATCCATTTACATTTGATCATTTTATTCAAATCATGTTAATCTCTACAAATGAACTAAATTCAATTCTAAATGATCCTAATGTTATCATAGCTGATACTCGTTCTTTCAAAGAATATTCTGAAGGTCATATTCCAGGATCTGTTCATTTGGATCTATTTGCATTTCATTGGATTGATACGACTCTAGAAGGAATTAAAAATTTTAATAATCAAACTCAAAATCTACTTTCCTTTCTTGGAGTAACTCCTGAGAAAAAAGTCATCTTTTATGATTCAGTTTCTGGAATGTTGGCAGCTAGGGGTGTTTGGATGCTGATGTATTTTTCACATCAAAATGTCTTCATGCTAGATGGAGGAATTACAAAATGGAAAAAAGAGAATCTGTCCCTTGAGACAAAACCTAATGGTTTCAAACCATCTAAATTTTCAGGAAAAATTAATCCCGATATTATTTCAGGATTTGAATACATTAGAGATAATCTAGATAATTTGAAAATCCTTGATGCTCGCTCTACTGGTGAATACGATGGAACTACGATCCGCGCGGCTCAATCTGGCCATATTCCAAATTCTATCAATATTGATTGGAACCAAAATCTCAATGAGGATGGCACTTTCAAAAATAATGATGATTTATCTAAAATGTATGATTACCCCAAAGATACTGAAATTGTTACATATTGTCAGGGGGCATATAGGGCTGCCAATTCCTTTTTGGTTTTGAAAAAATTGGGATTTGAAAATATTCGAGTTTATCTTGGTTCTTGGGGGGAATGGGGAAATAAATTAGATCTTCCTGTAGAAAAATAAATTTACAAAAGACTATGGATAACCCCTGAAAAATATAGCACTGCATTGAGCATACTTGGAAAACTATCTTAATTTTTAAAATCCTATTTTCATGCCTAATTAGGTTCATTTATCCCCAAAAAGGTGGCCGAATCCTCGTGATGTGTAATCTGATAATGAAAGATTGGGTCAAAATACCCAATCTTTGGACGATGGTAAACTAGTAGATAATTCTTGTAGAAAACCATTACTGATTTGAAAAATTTATCTTAAAAGAAAATAGTATGAATGATCAGTATGATCTAAATACTATTTTTGAATACTAAATTCAATTGGAACTGTCATCAAATAACTAATCGTTGTTGATCTTAAGATCCAATTTTTATTATTCACTAATACACTCAAAACTATCCACAAAAATAATTCAAACCTTTATGGATCATTTGTTCGTTAATGTTTTAAGTAAATTTTGTATATCTAAATCATGTCAACTTTAATACAATACAAACATGAACTTGTCCAAAACCAGTCTATTTCTCTGGTTAAGCGTAAATCTGAAAATCCCATTTCATCTAGAATAACTGCATCAGATATGATTGGCCTTACATGGATCTTCAAAAAAGACGAAGATTTACTTGATGAATTAAAGTAATTTCAACTAATTCTAAATCCTATTTTCATGCCTATTTTGTCCATTTTTATCCTCAAAATGGTAAGTGAATCCCCGTGGGCCCATTTTTGTTCCCAATTTGGTGACTGGGCCCAAAAAAGAAATTAGATTTTGATACATGCGTTGCCAGTGGAACTTCTCTTTTGTACAAAACTGGTTCAGGCCTTTACGGACTCATAATTTCAACTAAGGTATACTTTAATGAAGAAGCATCTGCTGGAGGATTCTCAACATCCGTAATCATTACTTCTATCTTGTACTGTGTTCCTTCTTGATACTCAAATCCTTCTATGTTTTCATAAAACATCTCCCAATCTGAATCAGGATTTTCTCTAACTAACATACATTGTTGTGGTCCAACTCCAACACAATCAACTAGTTTAGAATCAACATACAGAATCTTTGTATCAAATAGTGGTTCTAATCCAAGTTCTATGCGAATTTCATTTCTTAATTGGTCAAGTTCTACTTTAGGAACATCAAGACTTATCATCTTTCTAATCTGATTCATCAAAGTTAGCCCTTCTTGATCTTGGGTTAGATTATGTCCTGATTCTTCAAATGTGTAATATGCCTTCATAATCTCTAAACGTTGATTTGTATCATCTTCATCAGGATTGCTCATCCAATTATCTATCATTGTTTTTAGTTCTTGTTGAGTTATGGTAGATGTAGGTTCAGTTACTGTACCTGCAAATTCTGAATTATCTTGAACAAGGAAATTCCCTGCTACTATGGCAACTATGACTGCAACCCCAATCCCTATGCCAATTGAAATGCCCTTATTCATGAAAATAATCCTTGATACACCATAGAAATGCATTACTGATAATTTCATGCTTAACTGCGTCCATTTCTATCCCCGAAACAGTAGGTGAATCCCCGTGAGCCCATTTGAGCACAATAAACTAGTGAATTAATTTTTGTTTTTAGTATAAAATCTCAATCTTTGAAGATAATGAATTAAAAATTTCATTATTGGATATGACCAATTCTGACTGTGAGCACTATTGGACTCCTAATGGAAGTTATTTCTGTGTTCATTGCGGAACAGATATCAATAAAAAATAATTTTTTAGATATTCATAATGAAAAAAATTTTCTACGCAATTATTCCAATTCTTGCATTTTCTATAATCTTTCTAAACATGTTTTATGGCCATCTAATTTTTACATCAGAAACTCAAGAGGTGATAAACAAATATTCTGTATATGTTCATTTACTATCTGAATGGCAAAGTGATTCAAAAAATATAATTTTTGAAGTTACAAACACTTGGCACAAATCAGACAAAATCAATAATGTCAATCAAGTATTTCATGCAGAATCTAAAGAATACAATACAAATCAACTTCATGAAATTAATGACAAATCATATGTAGAATTAAAGCACGAATTTAGTGATTGTCAGGAAGAATGGCAACCAATGTTGTATAGAAAAGCTGTAGATACAGTAAGACATGAGATAGAATATGTTCAAGGACAACAGCTAAGTATAGATCCTAACACTTCTGTTTACCCAGATATTGAAAATAAAAATTATAATAATTCAGAACAACAATCAAAAATCAAAAATGGATATGCTCAATTTTTTCCAATTTGCACATCAAAGGATACTACATCGTACAATTATAGTGTAAAAACTGATAACAAAGATTTGGGTTTTGATGTGTATTTTGTTGCCTCACCTATTCAACGTGAAAATTTTGTAAATTCTAAATTTGATTATTACACTGAATCAGGTTGCTATGGACAAAACAAACAAAGTTTTAGTGGCACATGTGATAATCTCAAAAAAGACAGTGGTTTGTTGGTAATCTTCCCTGATAATCTAAAACCATGGACTACCAAAGTTACGGTAAATCTTTATGAAAATAACTAAATCATTTATTTACGAATTTACACAGTAATTGTATGGGATTTTTAAAGAAAATCAAAGACACTGCAGAAAAAGGTGTTGAGAAAGGAACCGATCTTGGAAAACAAGGAATTGAAAAAGGTGCAGAAGTAGGCACTAAAGCCTATGATGGTACAAAAGATGCTGCCAAGAAAGGACACGACAAAGCTAAAAACGATTAGATTTTTTTTCTAATTTTATTTTTTTTTCCAAACGAATTGATTGTAAATCAACTCTGGTCTAATTTGTCTAAATGGTTGTGCACCACCATCATACCATTTTGTAAAGAATTCGTACAAGTGCAATCTGAGAGACTGAATATACACAATTAATCCTTCGATCATCATAATTCCCAAGTTGCCTCCAATGATCATTGCCATTGCTGCACCTGATTCTGCACCGCCCAATGATTGGAATGCATTGTTGACTGTCATGAGCAATGCGGCGTGTACAAGTAACATAATTCCTAATCGAGCATAACTAATTGTGTGAGCTAAACTTTCTACTGTTTTTCCAAGAAATACTTCCATAATCACATTTGCCGCCGAACCTCCATCTTCAGGATGTTTCTTGGCATGCATTACACCGCCAACTATCATTAATACCATTGATGTAATAATTATCACAACTGCAATTCTTGTAATTATCCACACTTCTGCCCATTCTCCTAAGAACATTGTAACCCATGGAACTGATTCAGTATGAACTTTGGAATACATGTTCATCACATCATAATTGGCTCCAATTGCACACATCATGATGACGACAATTCCGCCGTAAAGTGTAATGTTAGGAATTGCTTCCATAAACATAACAAATTTGTGACCTTCTGAAGCTAATCTCTTCACTCTTAGAACCATTGCCCAAACCAAGTGAACAATTCCAATGAATAATGAAACTTTGAGTATATTGATGACTTGATCAAATGTTAATTCTGCTACACTAAGAATACCTACAATCCAACTAACTGAATGCAATGCTCCACCTTCTTCTAACAAGCCTTCTAATGGTCCCATATGATCCAGATGGAATCCAAAGGCCTCACCTGCACCAACACCTGCTATTGCAGCTGAAGCACCAGATATTGCAATTAACATGCCCCATCTTGAAAGTGTGCCTTGTCCTTTGAATTTGAATAATAATCCCATTCCCATTAGTAATAGACCGTGGCCCATGTCTGCAAACATTAGTCCATAGAAAATTGGCCACATTAGAGCAATCATTGGAGTTGGATCTGCTTCACCGTGCTTTGGAATGCCTTGACTTTCTGTAATTACTTCAAAAGTTTTTACGAATTTTTTATTATCAAATAATGTTGGAATTTGTTCTTTTAATTTTGGATCAGTGATATCTTCAACTACTGACATCCATTGTTTAGTTGAATTTTTAAATTTCTCCTCCATTTTAGATGGAATGAATCCTTGAATTACTGCAAAATGCTTTGTTCCTGCTGGTTTTCTAACTGTTTCTAGAACGTCTTTGGCCACATGAGCCTCTTCATGAATTGCTAGAATATCGCGTCTAATTTTTTTTGTAATCTTTGCAATTTGTTTTGTATTTGTTTTTTGTTTCTCAGTTAATTCTTTGATTTTTGATTCTGCTAATGCATATGCTTCAGATGGAATTTGAGAAATTCCTTCTGGAATTACAAATGGATTTGCATTGAATCCTCTTAGTACTTTGAGGGTTTTATCAGAATCAGATGTGCTAGAAATTACAAGAATTGCTGCTTTCTCTTTACTTGCTAGTTCGTATTTATAAAATGTAATTCCTTCCAATGCCCTACTAATTTCTTCAAAGTCTGCAGAGTTTATGACAAAGAGATTTGTGTAAAAATACTTCATCAATCCAAATCCTGAAAGATCAATGTTTAGCTTCTTGGCAATTTCCAATGTTTCTTTAAGTGATGTATATTCTTCAAGTGAGCGTTTTGTTGATGCTTGTTCCTCTAAAAGTTTAGATGGTTCATCAATAATTGCTGGTGTTCTTTTTTTAAGGTCACCAACCATTCCTTCTATTTCATCAATTTCATAATCTTTTTTCTTGATTGTTGTGCCTTTGAACATAATCTCTAAAATTCCCACCATTGGAGGAATTCCTAGTCCTTTAACCACATCATCGATAGATTGGTAAACTTGCTGAGCATCCAATAGTAAATCATCAATTTCCGGTGTGACTATGTCATTTTCAGTATCTATTTTGTGAAACCATTCAAATTCAGTTAATCTAGAAATTGCTCTTGGAGAGTCACTTCTTGGTAAAATCAAACTTCCAAGCTTTAGATCGGCCACAACCAAGATAATCCATCGGTAATTTCTTTGATTTTAATATCTTTCTGAATTTGTCTATTCATTCCCAAACATTAAAATCTATTATGAATAAATGCCACCCATTGGCAAATCTTGCTCTAGAACAAACTATTGATAAAATTCTTAATCAAACACAAAAAGAGATCGAATCTAGTATAAAATCTGCTTTAAATGACACAACTCAGACTCTTGATGATGCTATTCCTAAACTAGGAAAAGAATATGACAAAATTATTGCAGATGGCAAGAAAGAAGCAGATAAAATTGAAAAACAGATTATTGGTGGCGCTGATATTGAAGCCAGAAATAAACAACTTTTGGCATTAGAAGCATCTGTTGATAAGGTCTTTGTAAAGGCATTAGACCAAATTACAAATAATGATCGCAGTGGTGATTATGCAAATTTGATTAAATCATTATTAGATGAATCAACCCGAATTTTGGGTACATCTGAAGTTATAGTATCTGCAAATTCTAAAGATCGTGATGTTGTTCAATCTACGCTATCTGGATTTCCTGGATCTGAACTATCATCAGATACCATTGAATGTATTGGCGGCGTAATCATCAAGTCTAAGGATGGAGCAATGACATTTGATAATACTCTTGATGCCAGAATTGAACGTCTGAAGCCTTTAATTAGGAAAGATATTGCAGCAAAATTCGGAGTGGGAAATTAGAAAATGGCAGCTCAAGGTAGAATTGTTTGGGTAAGTGGCCCAGCTGTAAGAGCAGACGGTATGTCTGATGCAAAAATGTATGAGACTGTAACTGTAGGAAATTCAAAATTAGTAGGCGAAGTTATTAGACTTACAGGCGATGTAGCATTTATTCAAGTATACGAATCAACAAGTGGATTAAAACCAGGAGAGCCTGTAGTTGGTACTGGAAACCCACTTAGTGTATTATTAGGTCCTGGAATCATTGGACAACTTTATGACGGAATTCAAAGACCACTAAGAGAATTATCTAAAGCATCTGGTTCTTTCATTGGAAGGGGCATTACAACTACTGCAGTTGATATGACAAAAAAATATCACTTTATTCCATCAGTAAGTAATGGTGATGAAGTTTCTGCAGGAAATATTATTGGAACTGTTAAAGAAACTGATCTTATCGATCACCCTATTATGCTTCCACCAGATCATCCAGGTGGAAAACTTTCAAACCTTGTATCTGAAGGAGATTATGATTTAGAAACTGTAATGGCCACTACTGAGAAAGATGGACAATCAATCCCAGTCAAAATGTATCACAGATGGCCTGTACGAAAACCACGTCCTTACAATAAAAGATATGATCCAACTGTACCCCTCTTAACCGGACAACGTGTCATTGACACTTTCTTCCCAATTGCAAAAGGTGGAACCGGTTCAATCCCTGGAGCATTTGGAACAGGAAAGACTGTTACATTACACCAGATTGCAAAATGGGCTGATTCTCAAGTTGTTGTTTACATTGGTTGTGGTGAAAGAGGAAATGAAATGACTGAAGTACTAGTTGAATTCCCACATCTTAAAGATCCACGTAGTGGAAAACCATTAATGGATAGAACTGTCCTTGTCGCAAATACTAGTAACATGCCAGTAGCAGCAAGAGAAGCAAGTATCTACACTGGTGTCACAATTGCAGAATATTACAGAGATATGGGTAAAGACGTTGTACTTGTAGCAGATTCTACAAGTAGATGGGCTGAATCACTTAGAGAAATGAGTGGAAGATTAGAAGAGATGCCTGCAGAAGAAGGTTATCCATCATACTTAGCATCTAGATTAGCAGAATTTTATGAAAGAGCAGGTCGTGTTCAAGCATCTGGTAGTCCAGAACGTGATGGCTCTGTTACTTTGATTGGTGCTGTATCTCCATCCGGTGGTGACTTTACAGAACCAGTTACAACTCACACAATGAGATTTATCAAAACTTTCTGGGCATTAGATGCAAAACTTGCATACTCTAGACACTACCCATCAATTAATTGGATGAACAGCTATTCTGGTTATCTTGCAGATATTGCAAAATGGTGGAGTGAAAACATTAGTGAAGATTGGTTTAGCATTAGAAGTGAAACTTATGGTATTCTACAACGAGAAGATACATTAAAAGAAATTGTCAGACTCTTAGGTCCTGAAGCATTACCTGATGAAGAAAAATTAATTCTTGAAGTTGCAAGAATGGTAAAGATTGGTTTGTTACAACAAAATTCATTTGATGATGTCGACACTTACTGTAGTCCAGAAAAACAATTCAAATTAATGAAATTATTAGTTGACTTTTACAAAAAGGGACAACAAGCACTCAAAGAAGGTACAGCACTATCTGACATTCGTGAACTCGGTGTAGTAAGCAGTTTACTTAAAGCAAGAATGGATGTCAAAGATGATGAGATGCCAAAACTTGAACAATTAGATAAGGATATGCAAGAACAATTCAAATCAATTTCAGGAGTGAAGGTATCAAATTGACAGCAGAAGGTGGAGTTCAGTATAGTAAGATTGCAGAAATCAAAGGTCCACTAGTTGTTGTAGATGATGTTGAAAGTGCAGCATTTGATGAACTAGTTGAAATTGAAACTACTGAAGGTGAAAGAAGATTAGGCAAAGTTCTCGAAGTAGGAAATGGTAAAGCAATTGTCCAAGTCTTCGAAGGAACAACTGGATTATCAATTTCTGGAACTAAAGCAAAATTTGTAGGTAAAGTTATGGAAATGCCAGTATCCAAAGAGGTACTTGGTAGAGTATTTGATGGATTAGGAAGACCAAAAGATGGACTACCAGATCCAATTGCTGATAAATTTGTAGACATTAACGGAGAACCAATGAATCCAGAACAACGTGAATATCCAAAAGATTTCATTCAAACCGGTGTATCTGTAATTGATGGATTGATGACTCTAGTTAGAGGACAAAAACTTCCAATATTTTCTGGTTCTGGTATGTCTCACAATCTTTTGGCAGCACAAATTGCAAGACAAGCAAGTGTTGTTGGAAAACAAGATGACTTTGCTGTAGTATTTGCAGCAATTGGTGTGCAATACAGTGAAGCAGAATATTTCAGAAGAAGTCTTGAAGAATCTGGTGCACTCAAAAGAAGTGTTCTATTTCTAAATACAGCAGATGATCCTGCAATTGAAAGAATCATCACACCTCGTGTAGCATTAACTGTAGCAGAATATTTGGCATTTGATTTAGGAATGCACGTTCTAGTTGTAATTACTGATATGACAAACTATGCAGAGGCACTAAGAGAGATTAGTGCAGCAAGAGAAGAAGTTCCTGGAAGAAAGGGATATCCTGGTTATCTATACACTGATCTTTCAACACTTTATGAAAGAGCAGGAAAACTCAATGGAAGAAAAGGCAGTGTTACACAAGTTCCAATTTTAACAATGCCATCTGATGATATCACTCACCCAATTCCTGACCTTACTGGTTACATTACTGAGGGACAAATTGTAGTTGGTAGAGATTTGTTCAGACAAGGAGTTTATCCACCAATCAATATCTTGTCTAGTCTTAGTAGACTGATGAAAGACGGAATTGGTGAAGGAAGTACTAGAGAAGATCACAGTGAAGTTTCTAACCAAGTTTATGATGCATATTCTAGGGCACAAGAAGTAAGAGCACTTGCAGGTATTGTAGGTAAAGCTGGCCTGACTGAAATTGACCTCAAATACATGGATGTTGGTGATACTTTTGAAAAAGAATTCCTTACACAAGCAACTGATGAGAATAGAACAATTGAAGAAACACTTGATCTCATGTGGAAGATTGTATCAAAATTACCAAGGAATGAGATTACTAAAATCAAAGACAAGTACGTAGAAAAATATTACAAGGAAGAGTAACTGAATGTCATTTGGACAAAACGTTGCAGCAACAAAGATTGAACTTTTCAAATATAAAAAATCTACACAAATTGCTGTTATGGTTCAGCAAATTTTAGATGATAAACGTAAAGTTCTCTTAAAAAATATTGAAGAAATGATTCAGGAAGCATCTAAAGCAAGAGGTGGAATTTGGGATCCTTTACAAGATATTTACAAATCAGTAAACGAAGCATATCTTGCACTAGGTACTAACACTGTTGACTCTGTTGCAGAATCCACTCCTCCTGTTATGGAAGTAGAAGTTCATGTTAGAAGAGTAGTTGATGTAAAAATTCCTGCACTTACTGTAACTGAAAAAGATACAAAATCAATGCCTTATGGATTTGCAGATACAAATTCTTCAATTGATAGAGCATCAAAACAGATCAAAGAATTGATGCCAAAAATTTGTAAAGCAGCAGAATATGAAAATTCTATTTTCAGTCTTGCAAAAGCATTAGAAAAGACACAAAAATTGCTAAATGCTCTTGAAAATGTCATTATTCCTCAATACAAAGAAAATATTCGTTTCATTCTCTCTACTCTTGAAGAGAGAGAAAGAGAAGAATTCGCAAAGTTAAAAAAAGTGAAGGCAAAGATGGATAGTAGATAATAATGGCAAAAGAAGAAATAAAAAAATTACTTGAAAACTCTAAAAAAGTTATAGAAAAAGATCATGAGGATTTCTCAAAATCAATCAAAGATGATTTAGCCGCTTTCAAAAAGAAAGCACTCAGTTAAACTGTAATTTTATTATCATGATTTAAATATGGATTTGAGAGAGTCTGATCAGAAAATGAAACCTATCGTTTTACTACTTTTGGCAGCAGCAGTAATATCCGTTATTGGATCTACTGGAGTTGCATACGCTGCAGAAGGCGATGCAGCAGGAAGTTCTGACTCATTCAAAATTCTCGGTGCAGGATTAGCTTTCGGTCTAGCAGCTTTCGGTGCAGGTATTGGTCTTGGTCAAGTAGGTGCAGCAGGACTTGCAGTAATTAGTGAGAATCCAGCACTACAGTCAAAAGTATTCATCTTCGTAGGTATGGTCGAATCCATTGCAATCTACGGTATAGTTATGATGTTTATCATCTTAGGACAATAGTCCAAACTACATATTTTTCAAATTTTTAAATAATTATTTAATTATATTTTAGCTTGTTAACATCTAAAACTCTGGCACAATATCTACATTTGAGAACTCTTCCTTTCTTGTCAATTACATCCATTACTGATTCTATGTGCTCAGTACTGTTTGTAATGCAATCAGGATTTGAACATCTGAAAATTCTATCAATCTCATTAGGTAATGCCACTCTTCTCTTCTCAACAAGCTTGTATTCTTTTATCATGTTGATTGTAGCTGTTGGTGCAATTACTGCTATCTTGTTGGTATCATCGTCTTTTAGAAACTTGTTTTCAACTTTGATGATATCCTTTTTCTTAAATTTACCACTTGGAACATTGAGGGCTATGGTAATTAGACTACCATCTTTACCATCGATTCGTAATGCATTAAGCACCTGAAGACCTTTGCCTTCGTCTATATGGTCAATTACAGTACCTTCCTTTATTCGTCGAACCATAAGGTCGGACTGTTCCATCAGAATACTTTGTATAGTCACCTGTATATATTATTGAAAGAATGAACGAGTTCTATCAAAAAGATATCCTCTCAATTAAGGACTATACAAAAGATCAACTAGAATCTATCTTTACATCAACTGATAAAATTATGAAACTAAACCCTTCAGATAGAAGGGAAATTTGTAAAGGCAGTACTTTGGGATATTTGTTTTACGAGCCAAGCACCAGAACTCGTCTTAGTTTTGATTCTGCTATGGCCTCAATAGGTGGAAATTCTTTAGGAATTTCTGATATAACATCTTCATCTACCCAGAAAGGTGAAAGTCTTGCAGATACTGTTAGAATAATGTCGATTTATTCAGATGTTCTAGTTTTACGTCATGCTTTAGATGGTTCAAGTAGATTTGCATCTGAAATATCTGATAAACCTGTAATTAATGCAGGTAGTGGGACTGAAGAACATCCAACTCAGGCAATTCAAGACTTGTTTACAATAAAGAAAGAAAAGAAAAAGATCGATGGTCTAAAAATTGGAATCGTAGGTGATCTAAAGTATGGACGAACTGTTTACTCTCTTTTACATGGTTTAGGAAACTATGATGTTGATGTTAGATTAATTTCTCCTGAATCATTACGAATAAGATCTGATTCAACTTTTGAAATTAAAAAGAAATTAGACTTTACTGAAACTACTGATATTGAAGAACATCTTGATGAACTAGATGTTCTCTATGTTACAAGAATCCAAAAAGAGAGATTTCCTGATGAAGAAGAATATCTCAAAGTTAAAGGAAGTTATGTTGTAGGATTAGACATGCTAAAGCGAATGAAAGATGATTCAATAATTTTACATCCACTACCAAGAATAGATGAAATTTCAGCTGATGTTGATAAAACAAAAAATGCCAAATATTTTGAACAAGCTGAATATGGAAAACATACACGTTCTGCTCTATTGGGTATGATTTTAAATGAAAATGGGTTTTAGTTTTTTAGAAAATCCGTATTCCATATATCTAGAGACGTTTTAATATCATTAGTTGACTGAAACTAAAATTATTCCTATATTTCCTTTAGACTTGGTATTATTTCCAAGACAAGAATTACCTCTTCGTATTTTTGAGCCTCGATACAAACAACTAGTTGATGATTGTATGATTGGTGATGGTCAATTTGGAGTATGCTTGATTGATGAAAATAATTCTGTTAATGGTTGGAACTCTCCCAAATTAGTAGGTACTATTGCTAAAATTTCAAAGTGTGAAGATGTAGAAATTGATGGATTACAATTACATATTGAAACTCTAGGAAGAAATTCATTTAGAATTAAAAGAATTATTCCTCCATCAATTACCCAACCTGCAAATTATGATCCACTATCAGTTGAAGGACACCAAGAAATTTCTGAAATTCATGAAAAAATTGGAACAGAAGAAAAAATGTACATTCAAGCTGAAGTTGAAATGATTCCTGAAATTGATGAGAACATTACACTTGAAAAATGGGAATCATTAGTTGAATTATGGAAAAAGAAGATCATTAAACAAGCATTACCTCAAGTTGTTGATGCACATTCATTAGATCATGTTTTGGAACAATACTATCTTAACACTGATACGCCCACAATTGATTACATTTACTCATTATCTGCAATAGGAGCTAAGGATCCTAATGAACTTCAACCTATTTTGGAGGCGACATCTATGGATGGACTAATTAAACGAGTTGAAGAATTATTAACAGTATAATGATGTCGATAAAAAATTTTGGAATATTTGTAATTGTTGCAAGTTTGTTATTTCCTGCAAGTAGTGTTTATGGACATGGATTTGGTATTGATACAATTTCATCAGTTAATGTACAAGGAAAAGAATTATCCATTTCAGTAGAAATGCCAATGTATTTTGAAAATCAACAGGATCAAATTACAATTACTGCAACTGAAGATGAAACCAAAGAAAATGCAAAAAATGTAACTTTTCTCATTGGATTATTTCATAAAGATGAAATGATTTTTAGAAATTATTTCTTTGCAGAAAATGGTGTTTTGCCAATCATTGTTACCCCAACTGAAGATTCTGAAATAACAATTCATGGTGAACAAGACTCTTTGCTTGGTGCTTGGCATGGAACTGAATCAAATCCAATAGAGATTTCAGGACCATTGTTTGTTACAGGTGGCTTGTATAATTTTGAGATTGAAGTGAGAACAATTGACGAGCCTACCAATATCATAGAGGATTCTGGCATCTATAATGCAGATTTGAGCCTGATTGAGACTGTCTCTTTCATAGAACAAGATGATGAAAACAATGATGTTGAATTCCGCTCAAAATCCTATTTTGACACAATATCTAATTTTAATTACGATTCTGAGGCTAAAGAAGTCACTTTTGAAATGCCTTTTGATTGGAGTGAAAAACAAATGTCTCATGTCTCTGTTGTTCATGTAGAGACTCATTTTCCAAAAGAATTTGTAGAATTTTTGTCTCCAAGTTATTCTGCATATGTAAATGGAGTTGAATTATTCAAATCATCAGTATCAGTTGATGATTATACAGAAGATCATGAAAGAATAGTTCATCTTGTTCTATTACAGGATCATTTACGATTTTTGAAAAATGAAATGAAAAAATCTAATGAATCCTTGCCTGATAATATGTCATTTACATTATCAACTAGTACTGACATTGCATTTCCTTTAGAAGCTTATACAAAAAGTGAAGATTTCAAAATTAATTTGTCATGGGATCCATTAAATGTCGAACCTGATGTTCCTACTAATTTTATTTTTACAATCAGAGATGGAAGAACAAATGATCCTCTGAGAAGTTCTGATTACACATTTGTGATTATCCAAAATGGTCAGGAAATTCATCGTGTATCTGGATTGGCACAAGTTGGTGGAGAATTTGAAAAATTTACTTTCTCTGAAGATCAAACAGGTCCAACAATAATTAAATTTGAAAATATTCGAAATACCGGACAAGAAACTGAATTTGCTCTAGTTGTTGTACCTGAATTTGGTACTATTGCAATTTTGATACTTGTTATTTCTCTAGTTGGAATAATATCATTCACTAGAAAACATAATGCTCTTACCTTCAATTAGTTTATTCTATTTTCATTTTTGATACAGAATTCTGCTTTTCCATTATCATTTACAACAATGTGACAATCACATGTTGGACATTTTACAATTTTTGACATGCATTATTTTTGAAATTTTCTGTATTTATTGAATTTCCTATGATTAATAATATGCAAAAATTTGTTATTAAGTATCTTAATAATTTTTAATAATTATTTGAATTTAGGATATAACGAATTATTAAGAAATTACAGATTTATTAATAACATTTTAAGCATTTTAGGCATGAAAGGCTCACAAATAGCAATAATTGGAGGAGGAATTGCTGTAGCAGTAATCATTGCAGTATTTTTGACATTAGGTGAGTCACAAAATGAAGTTGCTCCAGTTGAAGACAAGTTTGTAGTTTATACAACATTTTATCCATTACAACAATTCACTCAAAATGTTGCTGGAGATGCAGTAGAGGTTAGATCACTAATCCCTCCAAATGGTGATCCTCACGCATTTGAGTTAGGGCCAAAAACTATTGTTGATTTGACTAAAGCAGATATGCTAGTTTACAATGGTGCTGATTTTGAACCATTTATTGACGAAATCAAATCCGTATCTGACTTTTCACATCTTGTACTAGTTGATTCTTCTGAAGGAATTGCCCTTTTAGAAGGGGAAGAACATGATCATGGTGCTCATAGTACAGATGAAGAACACGATGAGCATACTGAAGAATTCTTAGAAGAAATCGCACACACAATTGAAGAATTTGAACATGGTCACATTAATGAATCACAGACAATCGAATCTATCGAACAAACACTCAATGAACATGAAGGTGATGGACACGAACATAGGTCAAACATTCTTGAAGATATTGAGATGCAATTACATGAAATCAAAGAAGGACACATTGAAGGTTCTGAAGGAATAGAAAAAATCCACCATCTTGTTTCTGGTGAAGACGTTCATGATGAAGAATATGAAGATACACATGATGAAGAATTAGAGTTGGATCATGTTTATGACCCACACATTTGGCTTGATCCAATTTTGGCAAAATCTCAGGTTATGACTATTGCAAGTCACTTGGCACAATCTGATCCTGAGCATGCAGAAATCTACCATGATAATGCTATTTCTTATGCCAATAAACTAGACACACTGGATCAAGAAATAAGAATGGAGTTATCTTCCTGCAAAAAGGACACGTTTGTTCCATTCCACAATGCATTTTCGTATTTTGCAGAGAGATACAACCTTCACACCCTTGCAGTAATACAGGAGTTCAGTCCTGAAACTCCTGTAACTGCCAAGGATATTGAAGAACTAATTCACTTTGCAGAAGAAAATGACATCAAATACTTCTTTACAGAAGAAAATAGAAATGCAAAACTAGCTGAAAGATTAGCCTCTGAATTAGGAGGTGATATTCTATTGTTTAGTCCATTAGAGTCCCTTTCAGACAAAGATAGTTCAGACACAACATACTTTGATAAAATGAGAGCAAATATGGATAACCTCAAGATTGCATTAGAGTGTTCTTGACAACTCACATTCCAAAACCTGGAGATTGGAAAATTCTGGGATTAATAAATAATAATTTGACTTGGCTTGCAACCAAACCTCAAGCTAAATTATTGGTTTTTACTGATAATCAACATCTTGAGACATATCATTTTGAAAAAGGTGCAAGAATTTCATTCAGATCAGGTGAAAGTGGACAAGAGCTTCACATTGAACCAGAAAAAGCCCTTACAAAACGGACGGCTGTAGCATAATGCCTTATCCTAGAGAAGAAAATAATCGTATGATTGCTTTATTGCATTTATTGGTACACAAGAGAATTTTAACAAAACAAGAGGCTACTGATTTGTTTCGAAATGGAAATAGGCCAATCTCTGAAAAGATGGCAAAAGAGACTAAGTACATCTGGGATGGATTGTAATAAAGGTGATAATTTGAAAATAAAAAAATCCGATAAAGATGAAAAAACTACAAATGATCTTAGAATCGAAATAAATGATTCTTCATCTACTCATAACAACAATTTTGCAATATCTCTAAAATCAAAAAATGTTGATGTTGATAAATTACTTCTTATGGCAGAACAGTGGATTACAGATCACAAGCAAAAGGCATGGCTTGAGAAAAAATAAATTGTATACTTTTTTTATGACTTATGATGCCTTGTCCATTTCAGAATATAATAGGCAGATATGTTTGAGATTGATTTTATATGGCTACTAGTTTAACAGTATCCATGTTTTTGTTTGTCTGAAAATCTTTTGTCATGATTGAAACTTTCTCTGCATCCCCGTCAATTACAAAAAGCTCCATACACTTTTCTTTCTCAATTTTGCTGTGAAGATGAGTTATAATCAAATCTTCAAAATTATGAGTTATGCCAGACACAACATGATCAAACTCATCATTGTGTACTACCAAGAGAATTGCATGAATATTACCAGACAAATCTGACTTTTGTTTTTCTTCTGTAACAAATGCTCTAATTCCTGCTCTAATGGCCTCAGACCTACCTGAGAAACCCATACTTGATCGTAATTTGTCTAATTCAGAGAGAATTTCATCGTTTAATGAAATTGAAACAATTGGCATACTGCTGATGTTATTAATTATCTTATAAGTTTAGTAGCTAAAATTATTATAATTTTATAAATTTATTAATAATTCATGTATTTTTTGAGCATGAACACACAAACTTTGATGGATAACTCTGAATATATCACAGGAGAATTATTTTGAAAGTAGTAGAAATCAAAAATCTTACTGTAAAATATCCTGATGTTAAAGCATTAGACAACGTTAGTTTTGAAGTCAATGAAGGTGATTTTCTAGGAATCATTGGTCCTAACGGTGCAGGAAAATCTACATTGTTTGCTGCAATGTTGGGTCTGCATACTGACTATGAAGGAACAATCAATTTTTTTGGTAAAGATATTCGTAAATCAAAAAATTATCTAAAACAAATTGGATATGTTCCACAAAAACCAATTTTTGAAAAAAATTTTCCTGTTACAGTAAAAGATGTCGTTAGGATGGGTCTGCAAAATAAATCTGATGCAGATAGAATTGATGAGATTTTACAGCAGTTATGGATTCATGAGTTGGGTGATAGAAGAATTGGTGAATTATCTGGCGGTCAACAACAAAGAGTCTTTATTGCAAAAGCTTTGGTTCACAAACCAAAATTAATGATTCTAGATGAACCTGTCACGGGAATTGATCAACAAAGTATTGAGTTATTTTATAGCATATTGCGAGAATTAAATTCTAAACAAAATATCACAATTATTTGGTCATCTCATGATCTTGATGCTGTTAATCAGTTAGCAAATCATGTAGCTTGTCTAAATCGTACGCTATTCTTCCATGGAGAATCTGAAGATTTCTTTTCTAATGATGATCTTGTTAAACAATATTCTGAAGCTTCAATGCAGGAACATATGCACCATCATTAATCATGTCTTTTGAAATCCTAACCTATGGTTTTATGCATAGAGCATTAATTTCTGGTATTGCTATTGCAATTCTTTGTTCTGTTGTTGGATTATTTCTTGTTCTAAGAAGATATTCATTATTTGGAGATGCAATTGCACATGCGTCTTTTGGTGGTGTTGCAGTTGGCTTGCTTGCAGGAGTTTATCCTCTGTGGACAGCTTATGCTGTTTCAATTGTTAGTGCATTAGTTATTACAAAAATTAAAGACCGATTCAACATATCTGGAGACGCATCCGTAGCCGTACTTTTATCCTCGGGAATAGCAATTGGACTTGTAATTATAGGCCTGTCTGGAGGATTTACGCTTGATATCTTTAGTTTTCTGTTTGGAAGTATATTGCTAGTCAGTGTTGATGATACTATTCTTGTTTTGTTCTTAACTGTAGGAATTTTGATTGTAATTGCGTTATTGTTTAGACAGCTAATCTATTCTACTTTTAATGAAGAGCAAGCTAAAGTTAGTGGAATTCCAGTAGAGAAGATAAATTATCTCATAGTGTTTATGGCTGGAATTACTGTTGTTACATCAATACAACTAGTTGGTGTTTTACTAATTTCTGCATTATTTGTAATTCCAAATGTTTCAGCAATAATGTATGGAAGAGGATTCAAACAGACTGCAATAATCTCAGTTAGTTTTTCAATATTTTCTGTAGTTGCAGGAATTTTCGTTTCCTATGTCTTTGATATTACTCCTGCTGGAACAATTGTTTTGATTTCAATTGGTCTACTTGCAGGAACAATGGGAATAAAAGCTAGCGGTTTACTTTCTAAGAATTAATCAAAGAATTTAATCTTCTTTTATCTTGTATGCTCTTAACATAAAATAATGATGTTGCAATAATTCCTAAAGCAATTAATGGTGATACAAGTTCTGTATATTTAATTTCAATATTCTTTGATTCTATTTGTGATGTAATAACAGGAATCTCAGTCATCTTTATTGTTCCAATTTTGTTTGATTGCTGCTCAACAAACCATACATTTTCATTTCCATCTGTTGTCATAAACTGAATAAATGTTGTTTCTGATGGAACAGGAACTTCAATCAAATCATTATTGTCAGGATCATATGCTCCTATGTCATCTATGGTATGTTGTGCAAACCAAATGTTTCCATATCTATCAAATGTCATTCCAAATGGTAATGCTTCATCATTAGGCACAGAAATTCTATCAAATGTCTCTAAAACTGGGTTAAATTTGGTAATGGCCAAACCTGTGTGTTCTGCAATCCATAGATTCCCATCATCATCAAAGAGCAAAGCCTCAGGTCCTTGTAAAGGCGGTTCATTTGAAAACTGAGTTACCTTATTGTCTTTTGGATCAATGTATCCTATGTTACCTGCACCAGTTGTTGTAAACCAAATTTTTCCATCTGCATCAAGTGCTAAAGCAAATGGTAGATTTTCTTTTCCTGATAATACAATTTCTTCAAATTCATCATTATCTGGAAAATATTTTACAATTCTGTCTTTGTTTACAATTGTAATCCAAATATTTCCATCAAAATCTGCTTTGATGAATAGTGGTGTATTCTTTGAAATTACTGGATCTAATTTCGGAATTGTCTTTGTTGTAATTTGTTTTGTTACAGGATCAATGAACCCAATTTGATTTGCCGGAGTATCTGTAAACCAAATATTTCCTTCATTGTCTTGTGTTAGAAATGTTGTAGTTAATCCGTCAAATGAATATGAAGAAAATTCTTGAGTATCAAGTGAAAATTGCCACAATCTAGGGGCTGATACATCACTGATCCAAATTGAATTATTTCCATCATATAGCGGGAAAAGAGGTTTTGCATCTTCTGGTAATTCATATTCAATAATTTGAGTTTGAATGTCTGCTAGTCTTGGTTTTACAAGCAAATTCAATAATTTTGATTCATTTACATTCTCAGTTCTTTGAGCTTCAACTTCTACTAGCCATTCTCCTGAAAATCCAAATGTTAGTTCTCCTTGGAATTCAGTTGCTCTATTCTCACTTTGTTTTACAACTTCCATAGGAATTTCAATTGGAGAAATACTCTTTGATGGATTTGAAACTTTGACTTTTAGTTGATTTGAATCAGTTAATGGTTTACCATCAAAGTCACTTACTTTTACTAGAATTGTATTTGTGCCGCTAGAAAATGGTGAGATATCAATGTCAAATTTTGTATTTTCAGTAAATTCTATGGTCTTAAAGCCATAAACAATTTCTTGAGCATCCACTTTTTGAATTTCACCTGCAGGGAGTGTTCCATTAGTTAGTAATGCAACAACTCCAAGAAGGATAATTCCTAACACTGCATCAACTTTGAGTGATTTTTTTAATTTTTTATGAACTGAAATTTTTCCTGATGAGAAATTCTTTTCAGCATTTTTTTGTACTTTAAACTGGAAAAACCCGCCCAATCCTACCATGATTGCTGCAATTGTAATTTTTAGAATGATTAATTGACCGTACACTGATTCAGTGATTAATACTACATCGCTTTCTAGGAACCACATTAGTGTTGGTCCTGTAATGATTACAATCCCTACTGCAATGATAAATGCAATTGAGAATCTCGGAATGAGAACCAAACTCATTTTTTCTCTGTTTGACTCTTTGAGTTGTGAAAATGTTGGCAATAAAGTGAATACAAAATAGAATATTCCACCTATCCATACTGCAGCAACCAAGTTGTGAATGTAATCTAGTAGCAGTGCAGGTGTTTCTCCACTAGCTGCTCCATGTCCAATAAGACTTGAAGTAGCAATTAATGTAAGTGACATTACAAGTAATGGAATTTGATTCTTTTTTGATAGACTTTTTTTTCTATCTAAGCCAAACCAAATTCCTAGTAAAATTATCGTGATTATCATTCTGATTAGCCATACGTTTCCAAAATCAGTTTGAATTGCATTTAATGGAGATGTTTCTAATCGTATGGTCTGTACTGCAATCATCAAAATATCTGAAACAAAAACTAGACCAAGACCAATTCCAGTAAGCGACATAAATTTTCCATGATGAATACTTTCAATTTTTTCCAACTCTTCTTTGATAGAATGTTTGTTTTGTGTTCCCCAAATGAATAGAGATGCAATCACAACTCCTAAAACAATTGTTTGGCCCACAATTCCTGGAAATCTTGCACCTGCCTCAGGTAAAAATATGAGTTCTGATGATCTTTCCACTCCTAGCATGGATGGAGGAACAATGGCATCACCAACTGCAAACAAGAATGCACCTGGAACAAGATGTCCATCAACTTTGGATAGGACTTTGGTTGTTGCAGTATAAACCCCCTCTTCTAAAGGTGGTGTCGTAACAATTAGGGATAATTCCCCATCATAGTAATTGGTATCTTTGTTATCTATCTGATTTCCATTATTGTCAAGTACTCTAAGTTCACTAAAGTTTATGTCAACTGGTTCTGAAAAAAATACGATTACTTCTGTAGTTCCGGCAGGTGTGTTAGTTGTTAAGCTTGGGATAGTTTCTTCTGTAAATGGATGGGCTGCTGCAAATGGAATTGAAATAAATGATAAAACCAACAAAACAATTAGAAACTTTTGCATTTAATCTTCAGGTCACTATTGACAATTTAAACAGTTTTCATGTATTCGGTCTTTGTACCAATCCACGTAAAGATAATAATGTCTTATAATGAAATGATAACAATGAAGATAGCACTTTTTGCCATTATCGGTTTATTATTTTCAGTTGGAATGATTGCACCATCTTTTGCACATACCACCGTCCATGTTGAACAATATGAAATTGAGGCCGGATGGGGAATTGAACCACCTGTTGTAGGTATACGAAATGATATTGTTCTCAAATTCATTGAACGTGGAGAAAAAGAAGGCACATTTACTGGAATTACTAGTGTTTTCAAAGATGTTGATGCAACTGTAATGTTTGGAGGAGCATCTAAAAAAATTGATGTAAATTCTGATCCAAAACCTGGATATTATTTTTCACCAATAATCCCTACTAAAACAGGAACCTATTTGATAGAACTCAAAGGAGAAATTCGTGGTACTCCAATTGATATTAAAATTCCAGTTGAAGATGTAGAACCTACAGCAGTCTTAGATTTTCCACCTTCTAGTAGTGAAGGGACAGCCGATGTTGCTGCGCTAAAGAATGCAATTTCATCTTTACAACAAGATGTTTCTAAACTAAAGTCAGGCGAAACTGATGTTTCATATGATGGTGGTCAAGCTTATGACTTTGCAATACTTGGATTATCAATTGCAGCAGCAGCTATCATCTTGGCAATTGTTTCACTAATAAAAAGAAAATAGAAAAAGAGGTATTCCTAAAATCTTGGAACGACTCTAGATTTTGCAGTTACTGCTACGATGCTTATAATTGCGACAGCTAGTATCATCATTGCAATTGTACCAAATTCTGGGACAACGTTTGAAAATACGACTTCTTCACCAATTGGTCCTGTTTTAGGATCATCGACACCATAACCTTGGAAGGTAATTGTGATGTCTACTGGATCAGAAGAACTTAGTGGTGCTGTTGTGTGCATACCTGATCCTTCGTGATGATGTGCTCCCATGTCATCTAATACTGTTTCACCATTTTGTGTAACAGTAATGTCATGGTTAACATGTTCAGAATCTTCAAATTCTACATGAATTTCCATCATCTCACCTGCCATTGGTTCAGAAGTCCAAACTGAAACTTGTGTTCCGTCAGACATCATACCTGTTGCAGATGATTCTGTGATCAAATGACCGTCAGTATCCATGTGATCATCTCCGTGATCATCTCCGTGATCATCTCCGTGATCATCTTCAGCAGCTTCTACTTCTTGTACTATAATCAAACCTTGCATCCAAGGATGTACCATACAGAAGTAAGGATATTCACCTACAGTTGTTGGAGTCCATTCGTATGAGCCATCTACCATTAGTAGACTTGTATCAAATACGCCATCTGGCCCACCATCTGGTGTTCCTGATGTGTATGTGTGTGCTGCACTATCAGTATTTGTCATGATTACAACACCACCAACATCTACTGTTGCAGTACTTGGAATGTAACATCCTTCTGCTGTGTCTTCACAACCTGGTGCACCAGAACCTGCGGCTGGTTCGATTGTGACTTCTGAATGATCTGCAAAAGCAGCTGGTGTCATAGCGACAATACCTGCTGCGATAGCAAATAGTACGAAGAAAGAGCTAATTGCTTTAGTCTTCATTAGACAAATTACTTGGATGGATACATAAAAACTTCACTGGAATTTTCAGAATTAGAACTAGTTTTTTCTAAATTGGTACAACTTTAGAATTCCAAAAGCTGGAATTCCAACATACATTCCAATATTTAGCAGGATTATGGAGATACCATATCCTAGCATTTCTTGTTCTGAATCAATATCTACATGATTTAGTAATGATAATGATGATAACATTGGAGTTAATCCTACTTTTATCATTTCTTTGAAAACTGGATTTTCTCTTTCAAAATCAGCTACACCTGGAGAAAATGAATAATAAAATTGGTTAAATCCTGTCATAAAAGCAATTCCTGACTTTGTTGATAAAACAGTATTATCTCTAAGCTCTCGTAATTGTTGAATTTGTGGTGCCATTTCAGAACCATATGCTGCTGTTGCAATTAAGCAGCCACCATTTTCTTCAGTTGGTGGAACATCATTGTTAGGTACTGTTTGAGCATGTGCATCACCTACTGTAATATCAAATGATACTGTTTCAGTTGGAAGTGGTTGAAACAAAATTCCTTCTATTTCAAAATCCATTTTATACACACCTTCACCTTGATTGAATTCAATTGGAATTTTTACAGTTCCTACTGAAGTATGAGTAAGTGGGATTGGTCCAAACACTTGTTGACCATCTTTTGTTACAGATACAGTATAGTCAATATGTTCTTGAGTTTTTTGTGTCACAGGATTTAAAAAATCAATATTTATTTTTGTTTGAACATTTGGTTCTATATCATCATATGATAAATTAACATCAATTGCTCCTTTGTCTGTTCTCAAAGTTTGTGATTCAGCAAATGCTGGAATAATTAACAATGGAATTAGTAATAATGCAAGTAAAAATTTCATAATTTAACTTTCAAAACCTGAAATAAAAGTTGTACTCTGTATTTCTAAATGAAAAAAATTGTCACGCATGGAAATACTATGCCATCTTTAAATATGGAATTGATACAATTTTTGTATTGTATAGTAATATTGCATTATTCATTTCAATAATTGGTATTTTCTCAATTGTTTCTGTCTTTCCTGATGCATTTGGACATGGACTTGGAGGAGATCAAGCTGAACCATTATCTTTTGGTGATATGGAAGTAACAGTTCGTACACAGTTAAGTCCATCTGATATTACAGTAGGTGATATTGATTCTGCTAACATGCAAGTACGGTTCTTTGATACATTAACTGATGAAAATCTTGAAAAAGTAACATACAGAATAGAAGTTTGGCAAAGTGGTGAACTTTTAGCTAGAAATTTGTTTTATGATATGGATGGTAGATTAGATGTTAAAATTAAACCACAAACCGGATGCAATCAAACCGAACTTCATCAATGTTCAACTTATGGTGGTTCTCAACATGTGAGTGCTCCTGGTGCTTTATTTGTACAAGGAGCTGAATGTACTGATGATAATTTGGATATATGTGCAAGACCATCAATTACAGGTCCAATATTTGTAAAGGGCGGACTATACAAGATCAGAGTTGACATTGAAGCAGCTACTAGCCCAAGAACTGTACTTGCTAATTTGCTAAGTTACGAAACTTTTGTCAGTGTTGCACAAGAACAAAACTTTTCTTTCCAAACAGCAAATGCTGAAGAAATTCCTGTTATTGTAAAAACATACTATGATGATGTTGATAATTTTAAATTTGATACATCAGATAACTCAATCTCATTTGATATGCCATTTGATTGGAGTCCAGACTATGTTGATTTAGTACAAGTAGTACATGAGGAAGTCAGAGTTCCAAAGACATTTGCACCTTATGCCGAAGGAAAACAATTCAAAGGATATGTTAACGGTGTAGAAATTGATCAAAGAGCATTACTAAATGATCCATACTCATATGATGATACAAACATTGTTCATTTCTTAATTACAAAAAATGAATTACAAAAAATTAATGAAAAATTAGGTTCAAGTAATTATGACAAAACTAAGATGGATTTAAAATTAGTTCCATTAGATGAAGTATCAAAAAGCTCTACTGAATTTTATCTTGTAGATACTACAAACTATGAACAAGTTCCAACCACTGTAAACATTGCATGGGATGGAAAATATGGTGCAAATCAAGAAATTCCATTCGAGTTTACATTCTTTGATGAAAATAGAGGTTTAATCAGAGATGTAAAATATGCTTATGTTGTTTTAGATGAATTTGATAATGAAATAACACGAAATGATGGTGGTGATTTACTTGGTCCTGGAATTACATCCATTGAAGGATTGGATGTTCAAAGAATCTATGTTCCATCTGCTGGCCAAATTAGAGTTGACATTTTAGTTTATGGAACTGGATTAGATTATGATCCAACATATGCTGGAATTGGTTCAGCAATTATTGAAATTGGTCCAGGTTCTACTAGTACACCTACAGTTCCTGAAAAAACACCAATTCCTAGCTGGATTAAAAACAATGCAGAGTGGTGGGCAGCAGGACAAATTGATGATAATTCTTTCGTCCAAGGTATTCAATATTTAATTAAAGAAGATGTTCTAAAAATTCCTCCAACCACTCAAGGTTCTGGTTCTGACTCAAATAATATTCCTAGCTGGATTAAAAACAATGCAGAGTGGTGGGCAGCAGGACAAATTGATGATGATTCATTCATTCAAGGCATTCAATTCTTGATTAAAGAAGGAATTATGAGAATTCAATCATAGGTTTTTAAATAAATTCTGTTAAGTGATAGTATAATGAAAGACATCAATGACATCATGCCAAAAGTACCTAACATGAGATGGGGAGCTTTAATGAACAAAGCACCAACTAGTGATAAAGTAAAAGAGATGAATGAAATTTTTCCAGATAATGGAAAATGGCATACTGTTTTTGAAGAACAAGATCAAATTACAATTGATGGAAAAGAAATCCGTAAAAAAGATCCAAACAAGTGGACGTAGTTTGAAAAATTTATTTTTATTTGCTATTCTGATATTTTCATCCTTGTTTGCATTTGATTATGCATTTGGTCATGGAGTGGGGAGTGAAACTTTTCCTCCTGTAGACTTTAACGGAAAACAAGTCACCTTGGAACTTTCATCTTCAAAAAGTGATCCTGAAACAAATGATGATCAACAAATTTCTATCTCAATGATTGATTTTGATTCTAAAGTTACATTACGTGATGTTACTTTTTTGGTGAAATCTCATCGTGGTGAAACTTTTCTGTTTGAGCAAGAGTTCAAAGCAGATAATGGATTCATAGTTTTTAATTTTGTATCAGAAGATTCTGATTCTATTATAATTGAAGAAGAGACTAACAATGGACTTTTTGGCTCTTTACTGGGATTTGAAAGCAGAATGGTTCATGTAAAGGGGCCAAAACTCAGTGAAGGTGGATTATACAAATTTGATATTAATATACTCACAGCTGATGACTATTCCCAAAAATTAGAAGAGCCACTTTTCTTTAATGCAGGAATATCTATTGCCCAAACTACAAGACATGACTTTGTTGATCCAAATTTTGGAGAACAAAATATTGATGTAGTCACATATTATGATGAAATTTCAAATTTCCAATATGATTCTAATTTAAAAGAAATTAGTTTTTCTATGCCTTTTGAATGGAGTGAATCTAACATAGAACAAACTTCTGTTGTTCATGAAGAACTTGTAATTCCAAAAACATTTGGTGATTTGCTGGTATCTGGATTTTCAATGCATGTGAATGGAGTCAAACTATCTGATGATATTGTAACTATTGATGACTTTTTTTCTGATGGACGTGTAGTCCATTTTATTATTTATCAAAAAGAATTACTAAACGTATTTGAAAATGGCTCTAATCAAAATGGAATGAATTTTGTAATAAAACCAGATCGTGATTATATTCATTTAAGCTCAGTTACAGAAAATGGGCAGTTTAGAATTTTAGCATCTATGGAACCTGAGAATTTAACATCTGATTCAAATGCAAAGATACTTTTTGATATAACTGACATTTTCTTAAAGAATAGACCTGTTTCTGCAACTTATGATTTTTCAGTTACTCAAAATGAAAAAATAATTTTTGAGCAGAGTGGAACTAGTAATGATTCTAAAGATCAACATGATATAGCAGAGTTTATGATTCCTGAAGATATTACAGGAATTGTTAATCTGAATTTTAATAATTTAGATGGTAACAATCTTGCAAAGACTACAATTCCTATTGTAATTGATCGAGTTACAAATCAAAATGAGATTTCAATACCTGATTGGATTCGAAACAATGCATTGTGGTGGTCTGAAGAACAAATTGATGACAATACATTCATTCAAGGAATTGAATATCTGATAAAAAATAACATCATTGTAATTCCTCAGACACAACAAGAAACTACAGAAACTAAAGAGATTCCCTCGTGGATTCGAAACAATGCAGAGTGGTGGGCAGATGGTCAGATAGATGATGAAACCTTTGTTCAGGGATTGGAGTTTTTAATCAAAAAAGGAATCATTCGTGTTTGATCGACTCTAGTTCGAGAAATGAACCAGTCGCTTTAAATGAATAATCGGGTAATTTTGATCACATTGTTTAGGCCTGAAACAATACTTGAAAGGAAATCAACTCTGTTTTCTATTGTAGTTACTGGCGTAATTGCAATTTTGGCTTTACCAATTATTGTTCCTCACTTGCTTCATGGTTATCATCTTGCACATATTTTCTTACATGTTGGAGGAATCACACTTGCTGTATTCATTACAGTTCTTGCAGGTTTTGCATATTACAGACTAAGAACAAAACGACTCTTACTTAGTGCAGTAGCATTTGCAAATTTCATTGGAGCCGAAGTTGTTTTACTAGTTGATGCCACATGGCCTACTGTCTTTGATTTTGATATAATGTCTATCTCTGAGGTAGGACATTTATTGACGTTTGTGACATTGGGATTACTGGCATTAGGAGTGTTTAGAAATGACTGATAGAGATTCACAAATTCAACAAATTATAGAAAAAAATCCTGGAATTCAGTTCCGTGAAATTATGCGTTCATCTGGATTGAAAAATGGAGTTCTAAGTCATTATTTAGGAAAACTAGAAAAAAGTGGAATTATTAAAGTTAATCGCGGACCAAGACAAGCAAGATTTTATCCACCACAAATTACTGAAGCTGAATCTGTTGTAATCAAAGCTTTACGAAAACAAACTCCGCGTGATTTGTTACTTGCATTGATAGAAAATGACGGTTTAGAATTTTCTGAATTAGTTAAAGCAGTTAAAAAATCCCCATCAACTGTTTCACTATATCTCTCACAGATTGTAGAGGATGAATTAGTAGAAATAAAAATTGTACATCTCAAAAAGAGATATCATATTAAAGCAAGAGATCTTATAGATAAATTAATTGAGGACTATAGGCCAAGCTTACTTGAGAAACCAACATCTGGATTTGAAGATATTTTCAACTCCTTCTAAAATTTCACAACTAACTATTCCTATATTTTTAGGATTATTCTTTCTTCTGTTATTTCCTACAATTGCTTATGCTGATGTTTTCATACCCAATAGTGAATATGCTGGATATTATGATTATGAAGGAGTTTATACTGTTGTTGGAAATGTAAAAAATCAAAATGATTTTGCATTAATTCCAACAATTACAATATCTGTTATTGACAATGATCAGAAAAAAATTACTCATACATTACATCATGTACCTATACCTGCAATGACTGATATTCCGTTTAAATTAAAATTTCCAGAGATTCATGGTGATAATCCTGTCTTACTAAATGCTGAATTAGAGTATTCTAAAACTAAAAAAAATTCTGTCCCTATACAGATTATCTATGATAAAACTTTGATAACTCATGATGATGGTCATGTTACTGGAAGAATACAAAACATTGGAAATCAAACAGTATACAATCCTAAAATATTTGCGATTGTTCATGGCTATGAAAAATATATCTTAGATGTTGCTCAAAATATCAAACCAATTGAAAAAATTGAATCTGGAGAAATTCTAAACTTTACGATATATCCTGATCCTTCTGTTTCTGAACCTGTTAGATTCTACTCTTGTTTTGCACCCGTTGATACTACAGTAATTCCTGTAACTGCAAAGAAAAATGGTGGTGACTTTAATTTCAGATATGACTCAGGGGCATGGTATTCTGCTGCAAAGTTTGATGAGAAAGGAACAACAATGAGTATTCGTGGGTATAATAGCTATCCATTAGAGACATATGCTAATTTTGAGTTTCCTCCAATCTCAGGAAATGAAAAATTTACTGTTACACTAAATGATGAGCCTGTTGATTTTATTCAAAGCATAGATGAGATGGGATTCTGGCATGTTGCATTTACTGTGGGACCTACTTCACAAGGTACGCTCAAAATTTCAGGTTTTGACAAAGGATTGCCACCTGAGATGCCAAAAATTCCCCAATGGATCAAAACTAATGCTGATTGGTGGACTAGAAACCAAATCTCTGATTCAGAATTTCTTGAAGGAATAGACTTTTTGTTTGAAAAACAAATCGTTTCTGTTCCTGAACGAAATGTAATTTCAGAATCACAATGGAGTATCCCTTCTTGGGTAAAAAATTCTGCAGGATGGTGGTCTGAGGAAAAAATTTCAGATGACGAGTTTCTAAATATAATTGAGAATCTCGTTAAAAGAAAAATAATAATTGTATAGAAATCTATACGACTATTCTATATCTGCCATAAATAACATATACGTCAATTAGTAACAACCCTATCGAAGCAGCTATGAACCAATCTCTAATTGTTGAATATTCCATTTCATATTCAAGATTGGAACTTAGAGTGAAAAATATTTCATTGAGTGTTTGTTCATCAAGTGATTTGTAATATTTTCCACCTGTTTCTTGTGCAATTAAAACAAGAGTATCTTCATCTAATTGTGCATATTGTGGTTCTCCATAGATGTCATCTCTTAGATAAACTGGTTCAACTGAACCTAAACCAATTGTATGAATTTGAACATTGTTAATTTTTGCATAATCTATTGCCTCTTCTGGTGTAATTAATCCTGAATTATGAACACCATCACTGAGTAAAATTATGATACCTTTTTTGTCAGGAATTGAAGAAGCCATGTCAATTCCCAATGCTAATCCATCTCCTATTGCAGTAGCTCCTTGACCTTGCTCAATTGATGAAATTGCATTTACAGTCTTTTCTTTATCAGGTGAAAGATATGAGATTGTAGTTGCTCCTGATTCAAATAAAACAACTCCCACATTGTTTTGCTGACCAATTTTTGTTACTAGATTACTAATTGCATCTTTTGCAGCATCCTGGTGGGCAGAAGGTGCAATAGATGATCAAGCCTTTGTACAAGGAATTCAATATTTGATCAGTAATGGCATTTTAGATATTCCACAAACTGAATCCGAAGGAACATCAGGAAATGAAATCCCCTCTTGGATTAAGAACAATGCAGGCTGGTGGGCAGAAGGTGCAATAGATGATCAAGCCTTTGTACAAGGAATTCAATATTTGATCAGTAATGGCATTTTACAAGTATAATCTATTCTTTGTTATTCATACCAGTTTATCCTACGAATGTACCAATTCTGTTTTTATCTATTGAAGTATAATACTATCATACAGGCCATAGTTAGGTGAGAAACGGAGGAGTCATAATAGTACCGGTTTCTCATCTTATTTTTTTTAAATTGATGAAATTTTTAATAATGTAAACTCAAAACTGAATAATCTTATTATACAAATTTCATTCAAGCTAAATAACTAATGCTACCATTACGTGATGAAAATCCACATCCTCCTGGATTCAAACCAAAAGTAACTATTGCTCTAATCGTCATGAATGTTGTAATATTTCTGTATGAAATAGCTGTAACTGGTCAATTTTGGGAATTTTCTAATCAACAAGCTGCATTGATGTTCTTTGAATGGGGTGCAGTTCCAAGCTGTGTCACTAGTTTTTCATCTGTTATACAACCTGGAATTTCATGTCCTGACATGCCGTACATTTCATTATTTAGTTCTATTTTCATGCATGGTGGTTTGATGCACTTGGGTGGTAACATGCTATTTTTGTGGATCTTTGGCGATAACATTGAACTAAAGTTTGGCAAAGCAAAATTTCTTTTAATTTATCTTGGATGGGGAATCGGTGCGGGTTTAGCTCACATCGTAATTGATCCGACAAGTTCCATTCCTGCAGTAGGCGCATCAGGGGCAATATCTGGCGTACTTGGCGCATATTTGGCAATGTTCCCTAGAGTTAGAATAACCACTTTTCTCATGTTGGGATTCTTTTGGAGAATGATGCATATCCAAGCAAGATGGTTCTTGCCATTTTGGTTGGTCTTTCAAAATCTATTACCGTTTTTCATAGGTGGATTCGGTGTTGCAGGTGGCGGTGTTGCGTATATGGCTCACATTGGGGGATTTGCAATAGGATTTGCAACTGGATACCTGTACAAGAAAACACACAGTTCTGACTATACCTATGGAACAAGATATGGTTACAGGCCTGACTATTGAAAGAATAAATCGCTGAAATATTCTGAACAATGCATGCCTTTGATTACAGTGTCAATGTATCCTGGAAGAACTCAGGAGCAAAAAGACGAATATGCCAAAGCAATCACAAAATCCGCAGTTGAGATTCTAAAAACAAAAGAGAATCACGTAATTGTTGTTTTTGAAGACAATCCTAAGGAAAATTGGTTTTTAGCAGGAAACCAACTTTAATTATTTTTAAAAATATTTGACTGGAAAATATCCCTCCAGTCAGGGGATGACATACACACTATGGTCGGTTTGTATTGTATACACTGAATTTGCATAATAAGAAAATGGTACATTTCTGATTTGTACCACAAGTTTATCCTTTTATTGTGATGTGATTAATCAATTCCATGAAAGTGGCAGTGATTCAATTCAAAGCATCAACTAGTAAAGAAACTAATCTAAAAAAAATTATCTCATACATTTCTAAAGCTGCATCAAAAAATGCAACTCTTTGTGCATTCCCAGAATTCATGATGTTTTACACAAGTTCATCTCAAACCTCAAAACAACTTGCAAATTTATCTGAAACAATTAATGGAGACTTTGTTAGTAAAATTGCAAAGGCAGCAAAAGAAAATAAAATCCAAGTTGTTGGTTCATTTTATGAGAAGAGCAGAAAAAAAGATAGAGTTTATGATACTGCATTTGTAATTGACAAAACAGGCAAGGTAATCTCAACTTATCGTAAAATTCATCTCTATGATGCATTAGGATTTAGAGAGTCTGACAAAATGATATCAGGCTCAAAAATTACAAAACCAATCCAAACATCTGTTGGAAAAATAGGAATGATGATCTGTTATGATTTAAGATTCCCCGAAATGTCAAGATCACTTGCAGCAGCAGGCTCTGAAGTTTTAGTTGCACCATCTGCTTGGGTTAAAGGATACATGAAAGAAGAACATTGGATAACAATTAACAAAACACGTGCAATTGAAAATGGATGTTATGTTATTGCACCGGATCAAGTTGGAAATATTTACTGTGGACGAAGTTTAGTTGTAGATCCTTATGGAAAAATATTACTTGACATGAAAAAGAAGCAAGGAATCAGTTTTGTAAAAATCGATTTGAATAAAGTAAAACAAACACGAAAACTTTTACCATTACTTAAAAACAGAAGAACAGATGTTTATCCTACTTTGAAGGCTTAGTTTTTCTACTTTTACAATTAAAATTGCCACATTGTTTTGTCCATTTTTGATTTCTTGAGTAACGAAAAATTATCATTGGCCATTTACATACATCACATGGCATTTTCATTGCTCGCATTCTTGCTTTTTGCAATAATGGTGATGATGCTTTGCATCCACCGTAAAAGTTCGAACAACCCATGAATCGCTTTCTTGTAGCTTTATTTTTGATTACCATCAATTCTCCAAGTTTGCATTCCGGACATGGTACTAGTCCATTTTTAGGAGAATTTGTTCCAAGAATTATGTACTTTCTCTCTTTAGATGACCATGAAAGAAATCCATTACTATCAAAATATTGAATGATCTCTTTTTTGAAGATACTTGTTCGTGACTTTGTAGTTTTGACTACATGCCGCATGATCGGTTTTTTGATCTGAACAGTTTTGACACTAGATTTTCTTCTTGGCATTTTCTATGATGAATTTACTAAAACAATTTTTATAGGGAAATGGGTCAGTGACATTTGTGGAAAAGGTTTGTGTTCTTGGCGCTGGTAGCACCAAATATGGAAAATTAAGTGAAAGTATTGCAGATATTACTACTCAGGCATCAGTTTCAGCCATAGAGAGTGCAGGAATTTCCCCAAAAGAGATACAAGCATCTTACATCTCAAACGTCTTCGGCGTAGCTGATAAACAAGTTCATCTTGGCCCTGTCTTAATGAGTAGATTAGGAATTCCCGATAAACCATCATTAACAATAGAATCTGCATGTGGCAGTGGCTCTGTATCATTTAGAGAAGCATATGCCAATGTTGCAGCCGGATTTTATGACTGTCTTGTTGTTACCGGTGTTGAAAAAGTAACTCACACCGGAACTGAATGGACTACAACTTACTTTGCATATTGTTCTGACTTTTTCTATGAAGGTCAAGCAGGTGCATCATTTCCAGGATTGTTTGCATCTATGGCAAGAGCTTACTTGACAGAGTTTGATGCAACTGAAGAAGATTTTGCAGCAGTTGCAGTAAAGAATCACAATAATGGTTTTCTTAATCCAAAAGCTCACATGCAAAAGAAAATTACAGTTGATGATGTAATGAATTCAGCAGTAGTTGCAAGTCCGCTAAAACTTTATGATTGCTGTCCATTCTCTGATGGTGCAAGTTCTGTTATCCTTTGTTCTGAAAAGTTTGCAAAAGCACATGGTGGCGATTACATTGAAGTTACTGGTTCTGGTAGAGGCGGTTCACCAGCTGCATTGCAAGGACGTGAACACATGACAACAATTCCTAGTACAAAACTTGCAGCAGCAGATGCATACAAAATGGCAGGTATCACTGCAAAAGATATTGACTTTGCAGAAGGACATGATTGCTTTACAATTGCAGAAGTAGTTGATACTGAAGACTTGGGATTCTTTGATAAAGGACAAGGTGTTCAAGCTGTTCGTGAAGGCAGAACAAGCTTAAATTCTGATATTTCAATTAATCCTTCAGGTGGTCTTAAATCAAAAGGACATCCAATTGGAGCAACAGGTGTTGGACAAGTGGTAGAAGTATTTGATCAACTAACTGGAAGAGCTGGTGAAAGAACTGTTAAAAATGCAAAAATTGGTTTAACCCATAACTTTGGTGCAACTGGTGCAAGTTGTGCTGTTCACGTATTCCAAAGTGTATAACATGACTATTGAAGAACAACTTATTGAATATGCCAAACAAGGCAAACTCTTAACTCACAAATGTACTGATTGTGGATTTCTTCATTTGTCTACTGCATATTATTGTCTAAAATGTGGTAGCAAGGGATTTGAGGACACTGTTTTGGATGGCGTAGGCTCAGTTGCCACTTATACTATTATCACTGTAGCCCCTGCAGGCTTTGAAAAATACACTCCATATGCCTTTGTTGTTATGCAAGTAGATAATACAGATTTGAGAATTTCTGGATTTATGCCAAATATTGCCACTCCTGATGATCTTCCTGTTGGGACAAGGGCCAAAATTGGTGGTTTTGATGAACGCGGAATCCTCATTGAAAAACAGTAAAATAATTTGCTTGAATTATTAATAAAAATCAAAATCGTTTCTTAATTATTTTACATACTTTATCATATCCATGTCAGTAGAAATTACATGTGGTAAATGCGGAGAAAAGATCACAAACATGAAGATGCTAAAATCTCTAAAAGATGTACTTAATCCAACAAACGGAAAGTGTCCATCATGTGGACAGAGACTTTCAACGTCTGAATTTTCCCTTGATGTTCAAGAAAATTAATACAAATTGATCTTCAATAAAGATCTTTTTTTATATTTTTAAGAAATATGATCTAAAATATGATCTTGTAATCTAGTCACAAGTCTTATTTACTCCTTAACTATAGAGGCAATATTGAAACTAAGCAAAGAGGAATTAGAATTAGATATTGATCCTGACTTAGGTGCAGATTTGGATACCGATATTGATGATTCAGATCTAGATGCAGATTTAGACTCTGATATGGATGATGATTCAGATCCAAAACGAGGTGGAATCTTACAATCTACTTCAAAACGTGTCAGAATGATCTTTTCTGTAATGGCCAGTCCAAATAGAATTGATATTCTTAGAATCCTAAATTCTAAAGGCCCATTGACTTATTCAGAATTAAAATCCCTTGCAGGGTTCAAATCAAAAAAAGAAAGTGGTAAATTTGCATATCACTTGAGAAAATTACTTAGACAATCACTTGTTGCATTAAATAAATCTGAAAGACGTTACACCATTACAAATCTTGGAAAACTTGTTCTAAGTTTGGCAAGACAAATTGAAGAAAGATCAATAATTGAAAGTGGAAAAATGTATGTTAGAACATCCTCTGAATCTATTGAGGAATTCAATTCTCATAAAATTATTCAATCTCTTGTCCGTGAAGGAAGCCTTCCATTAGAACTAGCACAAAAAATTACTGAAGAAGTTGAAAATAGAATTTACAAATATCAGACTACATATCTTACAGGTGCACTAATTCGTGAAATGGTTAATTCTGTCCTGCTTGAGCACGGACATGAAGAATATAGGAACAAACTCGCACGCCTAGGTTTGCCTGTTTATGATGTTCAAGAGATGATTTCTAATTTAGATGATGTAGATAATGGCGCTGAGGGACTCTTGTTTAACACTGGACAGAGAGTATTTGCAGAACATCTTCTTACAAACGTTTTACCAAAAGATGTAGCAGACTCTCATCTTTCTGGTGACTTGCATATTTCTAATCCTGGAATATGGTCAATGATTCCTGATACAATCTTTGTAAACATTAAAGAATTAATTGAAGATGGAGTTGATCTTGGTGGAAAATATCTTAATGTATCAAGGATTCCTGCATCAAAACAACTTGATGAAATTACAAGTTCACTATCTGTAGTCATTGCTCTTCTTTCCAAAGAAGCTTCACAAGAAATTGTACTTGATGGATTTGTTTCATTATTTACAAAACACTCGAAGTCACTTCCAGAACTTGAACTAAAGTTAACTGATGCATTTGCAACTGCATCAACAACTTCAAAATATAATAAAACTAGCACTAACATTTCAATTCGTTTACAATTAGGAACTGATACAAAAATAATTACTTCGATTATAAATGCATACAAAAATTATGTCAAGATTACACCAATTCCAAAAATTGGATTAATCATTGATTCTGAAAAAGGAAAAGTATCTGATGTTTCACAAGCAGTGGCAGAAATTCTTTCCATTGGTGGAAAAGTAATGTTTGCTAAAGGCCAAACATCAAGTTATGGAATTACAAATGGATCCACAAAAGCTTCTGGTCCACTTTCAATTACTTTACAATCTGTCTCAATCAATCTTCCAAGATTAGCATTTGAATCAAACAAAGATGAAACTTATTTTAGAGCAAGACTTGCTTTGCTAATGAAACCAGCTTTAGCTTCTATGGCACTAAGAAAGAAAGAAATCTCTGATCTTACACGAAGAGGACTAAATCCAATCCTTGCAAAAAATACCCAATACATGCAAAGAAGCTCCGTATCTTTAGTTGTAAATTTGGTAGGACTCAAAGAATCCGTCTTTAACATACTTGGATTCCAAGATAACAAGGAAGGACGAGATATCCTTCACAAAGTCATTGAAACTGCAGTTGATGTGGGTGCCAAAAAAGGTAAAGAATTAGGCGACACAGTAGCCATTTCCATGACTGAAACTGAAGGTTCTGTGAGATTTGCAACACTTGACGGTGAAAAATATGGCAAAAATTCCACTCTAAATTCAATGGATGCTGATTTCTATTCTCAAGGCGTAGTGATCAAAGCATCAGAAGTTTCTAATTATACTCTCAAAAGTGAGCCTATCTTAGAGTGTAACAAACTCTCAAAATTACTCAACGGTGGATTACTAGTCACATTAGATATTGATAAAAATGCAAAGGTTGAGGATATCAAAAAATCAATAGAGAAAACCTCAGAACTTACACCTTCTTTCAAACTTGTAAGACACACTTCAATTTGTGGTGAGTGTGGTTTCAAAGATGAACAGTTTGATGACAAGTGTCCAAAGTGCAAGTCACCTTACGTTGTCTGAAAATCGTAAATGATAAACTAGTTCCGATCATTTTCTAAATTTTTTTGATCAGTTTCAGATGTTGCGATCATCGTCAACTGTCATGAATGTTATGCCAGTATGATGTTCATAGTAGCGGTGTTAAAAATATTGACCTAATAGCGGAGCAAGATCAAAATTTTTCGAGCACACAAGTTATATCCATATTATTTCTAACCTTAGCGGGGAGATTATAATGGACAATTCACAAATAGAAAATACGATCAGTGAGATCCGTAAGCGCAGTGGCGTAGTTACGGCTTTCAATAAAGATAAAATTTCAAATGCCATTTATCGGGCATTGGCAGCCACCTCTAAAGCCGACCGTGGCGTTGCCGACAAACTAGCAGAGGATGTAGTTAACAAGTTATTGGAGCAGGGCTTTACCCGCTCTAGATCACCTACAGTTGAAGATATTCAAGATATTGTAGAGTCAACTTTAATCGATAGCGGCAATAGCGATATCGCAAAAGCGTACATCGTCTACAGACACGAGAGAAGAAAATTACGAGACGAAAAAATGAAGGTTTTAAATCTAAAGGCCCTTGATCCAGTTTCCAAGAAATTTGATTTGAACTGCTTAAGAGTTCTAGCCTCAAGATACCTTTTCAGAAATTCCAAAAGTGAGATTATTGAATCTCCAACTCAAATGTTTGAGCGAGTCGCAATTCTAGTCGGAATTGGTGATATGTTATATGATTCACAAATATTTGACAAATCAGGACATAACAAACAGGATACTGATGAAGCAAAATCTTATCTTGAAAAACTAGATGCCTTTGATTATAAATTCAAAGTCGGAGATTATTTCTTCAACAAATGGCATTTTAGATCTTTAATCAATCACTATGTGACCCTTGCAAATAAAGGTCAGATGAAAGTAAGTTTCAAAGATCTTTTGACACTACTAGCAGAAAAGAAGCTTGAGAGTTATTCAGATAAAATTACTGAATATTTCACAATGATGACTGGACAAGACTTTCTACCAAATTCACCAACAATGATGAATGCAGGTGGAAGACTAGGACAGCTCTCAGCATGCTTTGTACTTGGAATGAATGATGGCATGGAAGAAATCATGAAATCAACTTCCGATGCAGCATTAATCTTCAAGTCTGGCGGTGGAGTTGGAATTAATTACTCTGATCTTCGTGAAGAAGGTGATATTGTTGCATCAACCTCTGGTGTTGCATCAGGTCCTGTATCTTTCATGAATATTATCAACACTGTCACTGAAGTTGTAAAACAAGGTGGCAAAAGACGTGGTGCAAACATGGGAATCATTGAAACATGGCATCCTGATGTTGAAAAATTCATCACAAACAAAACAGAGCCTGGAGTTTTAGAAAACTTTAACGTAAGTGTTGGTATCTGGGAAGACTTTTGGCATGCACTTGTAAACACAACTGATGGCAACTATGTCTTACGTAGTCCACGTGATAGAAAACCAGTAAAAGAAATCAATGCACATCAACTAATTGATCTCATTGCATTATCTGCATGGAAAAGCGCAGAACCTGGTTTGATCTTCTTTGATCAAATTAACAAGTACAATGTATTTGCCAAAGCAAGACAAGCACCACTAAGAGCAACAAATCCATGTGGTGAACAAAGTCTCTATCCATACGAATCATGCAACTTGGGTTCTATCAACTTGGTAAATCTTGCAAAAAGACAAGCCGATGGATCTTATGAATTTGATTGGCAAGGATATGAAGAGATAATCAGAAAGACAACGAGATTTTTGGATAACATCATTGATGTAAATAAATATCCAGTTCCAGAAATCGATGTAGCCTCAAAAGAGTCTAGACGAATTGGACTAGGAGTAATGGGAGTAGCTGATCTGTTATACAGACTCAAAATCCCATACAACTCTAAAGAAGGCTATGAACTACAATCAAAACTATCTGAAGCCCTAACATACTATTCAATGGAAGAAAGTGTCGCACTTGCTAATGCTCGTGGCGAATTCCCACTTTGTTCAAAGACAGAATTTCCAGAAGGAAAGATTCCAGTCTCAGGTTACTATGAGAAATCAAAAGATTCTCACTCCTATGAATGGGATCCACTCATTGAGAAAATCCAAAAACATGGTATTAGAAATGTCTTGACTACTACAGTAGCACCAACTGGAACACTATCTATGATTGCAGACTGTTCAAACGGAATGGAACCTGCATTTGCTCTAGTGTTTGAGAAGAGAGTTACTGTTGGAAGATTCTTCTATACAAACAAGATTCTCGAAGAAGCCCTAAAAGAAGAAGGTATCTACACTGATGAAATTCTTGAAAAGATTGCAGACAATTATGGTTCATTGAAAGGACTAGAGGAGATTCCACAATGGATGCAAGATGTCTTTGTTACAGCAATGGATATTCATTGGGCTGATCATCTTATGGCTCAAGGTGTATGGCAAGATTGGATTGGAAATGCAATTGCAAAAACAATCAACATGCCATATGATGTAACAGTAGAAGATGTAAAATCTGCATATCTATTAGCACACGAAATCGGCCTAAAAGGAATGACTGTTTATCGTGACGGCTCTAGACATAAACAAGTTCTTCACATGACAAGTGAAAATGCAACAAAGATCTTTGAAGTTTCACCAAGTGAATACATGACTGCTTATGTTACTGAAAACATAACAAATCCATACATCAAGTCTCAAGTCAATGCTTCACTTGCATTAAAAGTTCACGACGAAGAAATCAAACTAGAACCTCCAAAAGTTGAAGAAGTTTCTGAAGACAGATTGTGTCCTACATGTAAAAACAATCTAGTTTTCGTAGAAGGTTGTAGTATCTGCATCGAATGTGGATACAGTGGTTGTACTTCTGGATAGATAACAGAATCACAACTCTTTTACTTTCTTTTATTTTTCATTCTGTATGGATAAAAAATTCCTAGGCGTAATAGTAGGCATAGGGGCAATTATTGGTATGACAATTCTTGTTTTGAGCATTTCTGATATTGATATCATTTCTCCTCAACAAACAAATGAAAAAATTGGCCTAGTAATTAATTCTCCAAATCAATCCACAACCTTACAAGAATTAGATGAGGCTTACTCTGAAGCTTCTGACGCTAAAATTGGTAGAAGTAATGTCTATCTGTTTTGGAATTTAGTTGAGCCAGTACGTGGGGAATTTGATTGGAAACAATCAGATATCTTGATGGGGTTGAATGAAAAAAATAATCTCAAAGTCACTCTGTACTTTTCTATAATCAATGGCGAAACACTTGGACCTTTTCCTAATTGGATCGGCAAACCATCTCTTAATTCTATAGGTGAAGACAGAGTAGTTAGTGTACTTGATGAAATATTGTCAAGGTATGATATTGTAGATACAGTAATTCTTGGAGGACAAACAGAATCGCAATTTAGATTTTATGAGCAAAATATTCCTGTGTACAAAGAACTATTCAATGGAGTTTATGATGAAATAAAAGAAAAGCATCCTGATGTAAAAATAGGAAATTCGTTTGCACTACATCAGGTGTTGAACAAAAACTTGCGATACATTGTAACTGATTTGTCTATTGGTGATTTTGTTGCTTTTTCTTATTCTCCAGTTGATAGTCTAAATGATATTGTAAAAACCCCTGCACAAGCAAAAGAAGAACTGGAGCAAGTTTTTGATTTAGCAGGTGATAAACCTGTAGGAGTTTTTGAGATTAGCTGGAGTACATCTGATTTTGTTGGAGGAAGCGAAGACATGCAAAAAGAATTTTTAAAAAAATCTTTTGAATTCTATACTGAAAATGAAGCAAAAATAGAATTTTTTACTTGGTATAGGCAGTATGACAGACCAAACGGAACTTGCATAGTTGAAGCACCCACAATAGGAGATGACACACTAATTGTTGGTGGCTCTGGTTTTGGAAGCAGTGAACATGTAGCTGAAAGATTAAGCAACTACATCTGTAGTGCTGGGTTGATCAACAACGATGGTAATCCTAAATCAAGTTGGAATGAATTTAAGAAGCAAATTCAGATGATAAACTAAAATGATTTCTTTAATCTTATCTGAATCTTCATTAGAACTTGTTCCAACTGAGTTAAAATATCATCCATCAATAGTTTCACATGCAAGAAAACTTGGAAAGCATCCATCAGAAATCTTGCTTGATAATTCATGGCATTTTGCAGCTATGAAAGGAATTGAAAATGAATTAAAAAGAGGCAGACCAGATCTAGTTCACTTTTCAATACTAGAAGCTACAACTATTCCATTATATCTTAAAAACAAAATGAAGCTTTTTGTTCATACACTTGATGACAAAGTGATATCATTTGGTGAAAATGTTCACATTCCTAAATCATATCACAGATTTGAAGGTGTGATAGAAAAATTATATCAGGAAAAAAGTATTACAACAAAAGATGATGATCTTTTATTAAAAATTGAAGAAAAAACATTTTCTGAACTAATTGATGAGATTAACCCTTCCAAAGTAATTGGATTTTCAACAAAAGGTGCAAAGAGTACATATGAAAAAATTGCAACAGAGATAACTGATGATGCTTGTATTGTTCTTGGCGGATTCCAAAAGGGACATTTCTCTAATTCAGTTGAAAATAAAATAACAGATCTCTATTCAGTTGGTGATGAATCCTTTGAAGGACATGTTGTAGTTGCTAGAATGCTCTATGAGTACGAAAAAACCATTTTTATGTAGGAAATAAAATTTGCATTTCATTGCAGTCATAGTATAGCCTGGTTAGTATTCGGGGTTTCCAACCCTGTGACGCGGGTTCGAATCCCGCTGACTGCATTTTTCAATTATTATAAGAACCAATTTTTAGGTGTAGTTTTAGGAATTATTGTGAAACTTGGAGCAAAAAAAATTGCAATGGAAAGAATGGAGATTCTTATTGAAAATGCAATTATTAATGCAAAGACAAATCCTGTACTTTCTCAGAGACAAGCTGCTATTGCTAGAAGAATTAGCACCCGACACAAAATCCGAATGCCATATTATCTGAGAATGGTTTTTTGTAAAAAATGCAAATCCTTTATGGCACCTGGGATAAATTCTAGAATCCGTTTAGGAAGAGCATCTGTCAAGTCGATCAGAATTTCTTGTAACTTGTGTGGGCATACTTATCGCAAAATTATATCTCAATGATTAACAATTATATTTTAACAACCTGAAATTATCTACAATTGTGATTTCAAAGATCATTTTGTTAATTCTAGTAGGCTTGGTAACAATTTCAATAACTCCTGCCTATGCACAACATCACTCCGGGGCTCTTGCACCGCCAATAGATTTTGATGGATTGAGAGTAGCTCTGACCACAATTCTTACTCCAGAAGATTTCGTTTATGGGGATTCTAAAAGTGCCAATTTGTCAATTAGATTTTTTGATAGTGAGACCAATAAAAATATCCAAAGTGTTACATATCGAGTTCAGATTTTTCATGAAGGTACTCTAGTTGCTAATGAATACTTTTTTGATGATGATGGCAAATTAGATTTAGAAATTAAACCTACATCAGTATGTTATGATGAAAATCTATGGAAATGTACCAAATATTATGGTGAAAAACATGCCATAGCTGGAGCATATTATGCCCGAGGCAATTCATTACCTGTAATCCAGGGCCCTGTTTTTGATAAAAGTGGACAATATAACATCCAAGTTTCCATTGTAGGGGCAACAAATCCAAAGACAATGACCGCAAAAGATCTATTGTTTGAAACTTTCTTACATCTTCCAGAAAAATACACGTTTCCAATCACGATTGCAAACGCCCAGGAATTTCCAATATCAATAAAATCCCACAACGACGAAATTTCAAATTTCAATTATGATGAATCAACAAATAAAATTTCATATGAAATCTTCCATGATTTCAGTGAGCATCATCATGATTCTAGTATAAATCAAATAGTGTTATTACAAAAGGATTTCCCACATTTCAAGCAAGGGTATGACGTTGATGTTTTTGTAGAAGGTATACAAATTAAAGACAATTATTTTGATTTTGAAATTTCAAATCCAGATCAAAATATTGTTAGAATAAATATTCCCAATGAAGAATTTTTAGAAATTAAAAATCAAATAAATTTCAAAAATGACAATAATCAAATTAAAATAGAAATTTTACCTGGTGTACAAATTGATCTCAATGAACTTGATTTTATATTTGAAAATGGTATTAATGCAAAAGTATCCTGGGATTCTAAATTAAAAACAGGTGAAAAAATCCCACTCACGTTTTCTTTCTTTGATGTAAATAATAAACCTGCAAAAGATATTTTGTTTGCATATAGTATTACTGATTCCTCTGGAAAAGAGATTTGGTCAAATATAGGAATTTCTGATACTTATCTTGGCATTTTAACTCCTCATGGAATTTATCAAGAATCTGTTGAAGTTTCTGTTGCTGGACAATATCAATTAAAAATAATTTTAATTGGCCATGATTCTAATAATTTTGAAAAATATTTCACTTCAAAATCTGACTTTAGTCTTAATTTTGACATGATTAAAGAAAACAAAACTGAAATTGTTCCATCCTGGATAAAAAATAATGCTGGATGGTGGGCAGATGGAATTGTTGGTGATCAAGAATTTATTCAATCCATTGAGTTTCTGATCAATGAAAATATTATCAATATTCCAGTCATGGAATCCAAATCAACAGATTCTCAAGAAATTCCATCCTGGATAAAAAATAATGCTGGATGGTGGGCAGATGACTTGATTTCTGAAAGTGATTTTGTTAAAGGAATAGAATTTTTAATTAGTCAAGGAGTAATCAATTAAAATTTAAAATTAGAATTTAAGACCAGCAATTAATTATTGCCTGGTGACAATTCTAATTGAATTGAGTTTTCTAAAATAATATTTAGATAATACTGATAATTTGTATGAATAATTTCTTTGTGTTTTTTAAATCAAAATTGAGAAAATTTATCACCGATCTAAGAATTTGTGCTTAATTATATTGAACAAACCAAACTCAATATCTCAATGATTTATAAGACGATTATCGAGTTTTTGAATTTATGGCTAAGGTATACGATGTACCAGCAGATGTATTGATAGAAAGACTATCTACAGCACTAAAGAGTGAAGATATTCCTGCACCTTCTTGGATACCCTTTGTCAAAACTGGTGCTCATGCAGATAAACCTCCTCAAGATAGAGAATGGTGGCATACAAGATGCGCTTCAATTATGAGAAAAATTTACCTTAATGGTCCTATTGGAATTAATGCTTTAAGAAATGATTATGGTGGCGGTAAACCATCTGGATATGGAGCTGCTCATCATAAAGATGCTGGCGGTAAAATTATTCGTAATGCAATTCAAGGTTTAGAAAAACTTGGATACGTAGAAAAAGTAGAGAAGAAAGGACGTAAAATTTCTAAACAAGGAATGCAAAAACTTGACAGACTATCAACTGAAATTCTTAAAGAACTAATCGTTGAAACTCCACAATTGAAGATATACTCTTAGATTCAAAATGAGTTTTCCAGAATCCAATGAACCACCTATCGATAATACTAATCATGAATTAGCTGCACAAAAAGAGCAAATTCTAAAGCAAGTCCTAACTCCTGAAGCCCGAATGAGACTAAATAATATCAAAATGGTAAAACCTGAATTATCAGATATGGTTGAACAATATCTGATCGGTATGGCGACTCAAGGAAAACTCCCTGGTCGACTCACTGATGAGCAATTAAAACAAATTTTGCTATCAGCACAGCAACCAAAACGAGATTTTAAGATAAATCGAGTATAATACAGAAAAAATATAAATTTAGAAAGAAATTCTATTCATACATGAAAGCCGTTGTATACAATGAATACGCACCAGATGATAATTATGCTAAAATCCTTAAAGTCCAGGATATAGATGACCCAAAACCAAAATCAGACGAAGTAGTTTTCTCAGTGAAATCTGCCGCTCTGAATTATAATGATATTTGGGGAATGCGTGGAGTTCCAGTTCCAGTTCCATTACCACACGTATCAGGTTCTGATGCTGCAGGTGATGTTATCGCAGTTGGTGAGGATGTTAAAAATATTCAAGTTGGTGATAGAGTAGTATCTCACTCTAACATGTCTTGTAGAGTTTGTAAAGCATGTACTGACGGTCGAGAATTTGATTGTATTAAGAGAACCATTTGGGGATTCCAAACTGGTCCAACTTGGGGAGCATTCCAAGAAGTAACTCATCTTCCTGAAGTAAACGTTTCAAAAATTCCTGAAGGAGTTTCATATGATGAAGCAGCTGCTGCATCAATGACAATTCTAACTTCATGGCACATGCTAGTTGGCAGAGCCAAGATTACTCCTGGACAAACTGTCTTGATTATGGGTGGTGGTTCTGGAGTTGGAAGCTTTGGAATTCAAATTGCAAAATTATACAATTGTGATGTAATTGCAACTGCAAGTCCTGACAAACTAGACAAATGCCTAGAACTTGGGGCCGATTTTGCAGTAGATCATAGAAAAGAAGATTGGAGCAAAGAAGTCTTTAAGATTTCAAAAGAAATTGCAAAGAGAAAAGGCGAAGCCCCAGGAATTGATTTATCATTTGATCACATTGGTGAAACACACTGGAATCAGCAACTACAATTACTGAAGTATGGTGCAACCCTTGTATCATGTGGAGCAACCACTGGTTACAACGCAAAAACCGATCTTAGACATGTGTTCTTTAAAGGAACTAATATCTTGGGTTCAACACAAGGAACTAAAGCCGAACTTGATCAAGCCCTTTACTGGATGGGTCAAGGAAAAATCAAAGCTGCAATTGATTCAACATATACATTTGAACAAGCAGCCGAGGCTCACACAAAGATGTTAACCGGAAAAGGAATGTTCGGAAAAATCTTAATGAAGCCCGAGGGCGTTTAGTCATTTAATGACTCAGCTTTTTCGAAGCCTAATTTTTGTTCCTGGAAATAATTCCAGATTCTTAGAAAAAGCAAAAAGCCTCCAAGCTGATATTGTTTGTTTTGATTTAGAAGATTCCGTTCCTGATAATGAAAAAGTAAAGGCACGAAAATTAATCAAATCTGCACTAAACTCTAGAAAATTATACAAATCTTCAATTTTTGTTAGGACAAATTCTCCAAGTTCTGGAAAAATTCCGTCTGACCTTAAAGAAATTGTCCAAAAAGGAATTGATGGAATTGTGATCCCTAAAGTAAATAATATTAAAGAAATGAAAAAAATTGAAAAAATTCTATCTAGTTTAGAAAAAACTAAAAAACTAAAACCAATTCAAATTATCCCATCAATTGAATCTACAGAAGGAGTAGTGAATACCTATAACATTGCATCTTTTGGAAAAAGGGTCTCTGCTGTAGTTTTTGGCGTTTTTGATCTCTTAAATGATTTAGGAGTAGAATATACAAAAGATTCTGAAGGAGAAAAATATTCTAGAAGAAAAATACCTGTTGATGCACATGCAGCAGGCGTAGCTGTGTTTGATTCAATCTGGCAAGATCTTAAAGATTCTAGAGGGTTAGAAAAAGACTGTAAATTGGGAAAAAGCCTAGGCTATACTGGGAAAAGTATCATACATCCTGATCAAATTTCTGTTGTACACAAATTGTTTCATCCAAACAAAAATGAAATATTGTGGGCTGAAAAAGTATGCAAAATTTATCTTGAATCTACAAAGAAAGGAAAGGGTGCCACCACAGTTGATGGAAAAATGATAGATGAGGTACATTTCAAACAGGCTAAAGCGCTTTTAGAACTTGTCAAGTAATATTTTTCATAAATTTTATCTATTCTAGTACTTCTAAAGTAGATTTCATACTTGTGCTCTTTTCAAACATTTTTTTATCAATAATTCCACTAACAGTAATTTTTCCTTTTTTAATATCTATTTTTATTTTTTCAAAAATACATTGTAGTTTGGATATTTTTTTACTTTCACTAAGAACTTTACCAGATTCAATAAATAATCCATTAAGAATTAAATTTTCAATTTTTCTGTATCCAGATGTTTTAGGAATTTTTGATTCTTTAAGAATCTGAGGAATGATATATTCATTTTCTAAAAGAGAAGAAATTATTTTCCTTGATTCTATTTCACCAAATAATTCTAAAATTAAATTTTTCAAATCTAAATCAATTATAGTAACTAAATATTTTTCACCATTTTTCTTAATTTTAAGAATTTTTTCAATACATTCTTTTTCAAATTTATTGACATCTATGTTAGAATTTTTTCTAAGAACACTTGAAAATTTTTCAAAATGCTCTATTGACAGCTTTATTGACATACCATGTTGTAAAAATAATTCTCGTTCAACTTTTTTGAGAATTTCTGCATCCAGATTTTTTTTGATTTCAGATGATAATGAGGTTGCAACCATTCTATCTATTCCAGTCATGATATTTTTTGATTGATGGAAAATATTAAAGCACTGGTCTATGTATTATGTCTAGATATGCCTAAATCAGTAATAGTAATTGATGATGATGAAGATACAGTTAGATTGTTTAGTGAATTTCTTGAAGAAAATGATATCAAAGTGATCGGTAATGGATTTGATGGAATTACAGCTGTAAAATTATTTAAAGAAACTAAACCTGATGTTGTACTAATTGATCTAAACATGCCAAATGGTAGTGGATTTTATGCCATCAAAAAAATTCATGAGATGAATCCCAAAGCACGAATTATTGCAGTAACTGCTGATGGAAGTTTTTCAACTGAAGAAAAAATAGAAAAACTTGATATTCCTTTGATCCAAAAACCATTCAAGATGGACCAAGTAATTTCCATGATTCAAAATTAAATAATTTCCCATTATTGGAACTTTTCACATAATGTTATATTGAAAAATTACTATGTTCATATTGTTAGAAATGAGTAAACGTGTAACAATAATGATTGATGATGATCTTGATAAGAAATTAAGATTACGTCAAGCAAAAATGATTCAACAAGAACAATCATCGTATAGCTATTCTAAAGTATTGAATGAATCACTACGTAAAATTTTAAAATAATTTTGCGTTATTTTCATTTGTTATTTTTAGAATAGATTAAAGATGATGGATTTTTAATAGATTATAGTAAAATGGTTGATCTTCTTGATCCTTCAAATGTCATAACCAGGATGTTTAATGCTCAAAAATATGATGAGATGTATGAATATTGTAAAAATTTACTAGAAAAAATCCCAAATGATATGGTTGCTTTACAAAATATCTCACTATCTTTAATTTATTTGAAAAAATTTGATGAGGCAATAGTTTATTGCAATAAGGTTCTAGAAATTAAAAATTCAGATACTTATGCACTAAAAAATAAAATCTATGCCCTAGAAAATCTAAAAAAATATGATCAAGTCCTAGAATTATGCCAAAAAATCCTTTCCGTTGATTCAAAAGATATTTGGGCTCTAAACAGCATGGGCTTGTCACTTAATGAATTAAATCGTCATCAAGATGCTTTGGAATGTTATGATACAGCTCTAGTTATAGATCCAAATGATATTACTGCACTAATGAATAAAGCAATTTCTTTAAGCCATCTTGGAAAATACAAAGACGCAATAATCTATTATGACATGGCCCAAACAATTGATTCAAAATTAAAAGAATTACCCATTGCTAAATCTAGATTGTTTGAAAAATTAGGGATATCTGATGATGCATTTTTAGCTGCTCAAGGTGTTCTTAACAAAGACATGGAAAAAATCAAAAATGATGCCAAAGAAAACAAATGTTCCGTATTTCATCAATTTTGTCAAGATGAATTTGAAAAATCTAACAAATAACATATTATCTAAATAATTTTATAGACAAACATGATAGAATCCATAATGTTTACTGGAATAGTTGAGGGAGTTGGTAAGGTAGAAAAAATTTCTAAAAACACTAAGAATAGAAGTGCAATTGAAATGTCAATAAATTTAGGAAAACATGCAAAGGGATTAAAAATTGGGCAAAGTGTTGCTCTAAATGGAGTTTGTCTAACTGCAACAAAACTTTCAAAATCTAATTGTCTTTTTGAAATGATTGAAGAAACCACCAAAAAAACAGATCTTGGCAATCTAAAAGTTGGAGGAATTGTAAATATTGAACGCAGTTTAAAAGCAGGTGATCGATTAGAAGGTCATTTTGTTTTAGGACATGTTGATGGTGTGGGAATAATTAAAAAAATTCTAAAAAAACCAAAAGAAGTACAAGTTTGGTTTGAAGTTCCCAAAAAATTATCAAAATTCGTTGTGAAAAAAGGTTCTATTGCAATAGATGGAATTAGTTTAACTGTGGTTGATATCAAAAATTCTCTTGCATCAGTATCATTAATTCCTCATACTATTGAAGTGACAAATTTTCATACCAAAAAAGTAGGCGATAAAGTTAATATTGAAACTGACATCCTCGGAAAATATATTCTGAAATAAAGGTAATTATCTACAAATTTAGTGGTAATTACCAGTTTTTTAGTAAACTTTATAATTAGATTAACGAGTTTTTTCATATGTCACTTGAATCTGCTTTACAATCTTTGAAGCGTGGAGAATTTGTTTTATTATTTGATTCTGCTGGAAGAGAAAATGAAATTGATATGGTTGTAGCTGCAGAATTTGTAACACCTGAGCATGTTGCAAGAATGCGTCAAAATGCTGGTGGATTACTATGTATTGCAATTGATAACAATCTTGCAAAGTCTTTAGATTTACAATATATGCATGAAATTCTTTCAGAATCTTCTATCTCAAATAAAGAAATGATTATGGGCTTGGCACCTTATGGTGATCACCCTACTTTTTCACTATCAATCAATCATTATCAGACATACACCGGAATTACTGATAAAGATAGGTCACTAACAATTAATGAGATGGCAAAACTCTGCAATGTTGAAAACAAACAGAAAAAATTTGCATCATCTTTTAAAACTCCAGGGCATGTTCCATTATTGATTGCATCCAAAGGTTTGTTAGCTGCCCGTCAGGGACATACAGAAATGTCTGTTTATTTAGCACAGATTGCAGGTTTGACTCCTGTAACTGCTATATGTGAAATGATGGATGCTGAAACTTATTCTGCATTGTCTGTGGAAAAGGCTGAAAAATTTGCAAAGCAAAATGGAATTCCATTAATTGATGGAAAAGAGCTTTTAGAATACGCCAAGGTGAAATAGTTTTGAATATTGCAATAGTAGTTTCGGAATTTAATGAAGAAGTGACATCTAGGATGCTTGCTATAGCCAAAGAAAAAGCAGATTTTATGAAATTAAAAATCTCACATATTTCTATGGTTCCTGGAGCCTATGACATGCCTATCATTGTGGATTCACTATTGAATAAAAAAGACATTGACGCAGTAGTTACTTTGGGTGCTATCATTAAAGGTCAAACCAAACATGATGAGGTGATATCACATGCAGTAGCCAAGGCTCTAACTGATTTATCATTAAAATATCAAAAACCTGTTTCTTTAGGAATTTCTGGTCCTGGAATGCAAGAAAGACATGCCTATGCTAGAATTAGACCCGTTGCAGAACGTGCTGTAGAAGCTGTTGTAAAAATATCTGATGAATTAAAAAGGATACAGAAATGATTCAACTAAGCATCTTAAAAATTACAGAATATGGTCCTTGGACCTTGACTTTGGGCAGTGATAGAGAACATGAACTCCAAATGCTTCAAGCTTCACTCTACAAAGAAGTGCAAAAATTATTTTCTGAAAAGAATTGCATAGTTTTTCTAAACAGGGCTGATGAATTTTTTGTGGTTTCAAATGGTTTAGATTTAGAAGATCATATTGAAATTCAAGAAGCACTTGAAAAATTATTTGACATTAGATTAACCATATCAATTGGTATTGGAAATACTCCATTTGATGCAAACTTGAAAGCATATGAAGGAAAGAAAAATAAAATCATTTTAAACACAGAACATAATATTTTTGGTTTTATTAATGGGAAATCTGATTCCAAAATCTCTATAATGCACTTGGATGTAGATGATCTTACTTCCAGAAGAAAAACTGATTCTCCATATGAAATTTCATCAGTAATCTTTGAGTTATATTCAAAAATGTCTAAATTCTTTTTAGAAAAAAATTCTCTTACATTTTTTATGGGTGGTGATAATTTTATGGTAGTATCAGATGATGAAGCAAAAAAATCTGTACAGTCTTTTATCAATATGATAAAAAATAATGATAAAATTTCTTTGAATTGTGGGATAGGTAATGCAAACACAGGTAGAGAGGCAGTAAAATTAGCCACAAAATCCCTTGATACTATAAGGGAAATTCGAGATTCAGGCAAAGAAAAACCTGAAGTTTATGAATTATCATGTTAATTAAAAATCTCAGCATATTATCCGGACAAGATTTAGATTTTATTTTAAATACTGATGTACAAATTCAAAATGATAAATTTAAAAAAATCCAATCAAAAATTAAACCAAATCTAAAAGAAGAATCTATAGATTGTGAAGGATTACTAATGATTCCTGGATTCATTAATGCACATACACATGTTGGAGATTCAATTGGAAAAGACATTTCTTTAGATAAAACAGTCAATCAAAAGATTCATCCTGTGTTTGGTGCTAAATCAAAAATCCTCAAAAACACTTCAAATGAGCATCTCGGAAATTTTATGAAAAATACATGTTATTCTATGATTAGAAAAGGAATTACCACTTTTGTTGATTTCAGAGAGGGTGGATTAGATGGAGTAACTTTACTAAAAAAAGTAACATCTGATATTCCAATACGTTCCATAATTTTAGGGCGCATGGAATTTTATCAGGATCCTAAAGAAATTAAAAAAAATTCATCATTTCCTAGCACAAAATCCGCTGAATTCCTATCATTACTCAGAAAATGTGATGGCATAGGTGTCAGTGGTGCAAATGAAAATAGTAACTCTGTGTTGAATTACTATTCTAAAGTATCAAAAATTCGAGCAATCCATTCATCTGAAACTAAACAAAGTATTACCAAATCAAAAAAAATGACTGGAAAATCTGAAACAATAAGGGCCTTATCTCTAAAGCCTGACTTTCTTATTCATATGACATATGCATCAAAATCTGATCTTCATTTAGCATCTAAAAAAACTCGAGGCATTGTAATTTGTCCAAGAGCCAATTCATCCCTTGCAGAAGGAATTCCTGACATTGAATTAATGCAAAAATCTGGTTGTACAATAGGATTAGGCACAGATAATGTGATGATTAACTCACCAGATATGTTTAGAGAAATGGATTTTATTTGGAAAGTAACTATGGGACTACACAAAAAAAGAATTGAACCAAAAGAGATTCTTAAGATGGCTACTGTAAATGGTGGAAAAATCATAAATAAAAATATTGGAATAATTAAATCTGGATATCTAGCTGATTGTATTTTTCTAGATAAACATGCATTAGATCTAGAACCAATGCACAATCCACATGCATCTATTGTTCATAGAGCATCTGAATCTACAATTAAGGCTGTAATGATTGGAGGGAAAATAGTACATGGAAAAATCTAAACCATATGTTATTCTAAGTGCAGCAATATCTATTGATGGAAAGATTGCTACTAGAACCGGTAATTCTAAACTATCTTCTACTGAAGATTTTGTTAGACTTCATAAACTTAGAACTAAAGTTGATGGAATACTAATTGGAAAAAATACTGCGATGAAAGACAATCCTTTATTGACTGTACGTCATGCTAGAGGAAAAAATCCTATCAGAATAATACTTGATTCTAAAGGCGAAATTTCAGTAAAATCAAAAATATTACAAACATCCAACAAAGTTCCTACCATTATTGCAGTATCTAAACAAATTACAAAATCCAATCTTCAAAAACTAAATAATTTTCCTGTTGAAATAATTAGTGTAGGAGAAAAATCTGTAAATATAAAATTATTATTAAAAAAACTTTCAGAGAAAAAAATTACAACAATTCTAATTGAAGGTGGAGGAACTGTAAATTGGGAATTCATAAAGCAAAATCTTTTTGATGAATTAATAATCACTCTTTCACCTTTTCTAATTGGAGGAAAAGATGCAATTTCATTAGTGCAGGGTAATGGATTTGATAATATTTCAAAATCCCCTAAACTACAACTTAAATCAATCAAGAGGCTCAAAAATCATCTTGTATTGAATTATCTAAAAGTGTAAGTTATTATACGTTATTTGAAATAAGATTACAAGAAATTGGCAATAAAAAAGAAAACTACAACAAAAAGAAAAGCTGCACCAAAAAGAAAAGCAGCACCAAAAAGAAAAGCAGCACCAAAAAGAAAAGCAGCACCAAAAAGAAAAGCAGCACCAAAAAGAAAAGCAGCACCAAAAAGAAAAGCAGCACCAAAAAGAAAAGCAGCACCAAAAAAGAAAGCAACTAAATCAAAAGCTAAAAAACCAGCATTTGGTGGATATGCAATCAGTTTTGCAGGACGTTCTGAAACTGTAGAACAAGTATTTGGTAAGAAAGCAATTGCACCAAGTGAAATGACTAAAAAGATTTGGGCATTTGTAAAAGCAAACAGCCTTTCTAATCGTTAAACCCACATGTTAACGAACCTCGTTAACTCATTTCTATCTTTTAATTATTTTTTAAAATGAATAAAGTATAGATATTGGATTTAATTCAAAATAATCATGTCAACTACATCACTAAGACGCGATCATGAATTAATTGAAAAAGTTATCAAAGCAATGGAATCCACTATCCAATTATTAAATGACGATAAACAAATTCCTGAATCTATTCTGTTACCTGTAATTGATTTTTCAAAAAACTTTACAGATGTTTGCCATCATAGTAAAGAAGAAAAATCCTTGTTTCCTGCATTAGAAAAAGCTGGATTACCTACCAATATGGGACCAATTGCCATGATGTTAATTGATCATCAGCGTTCACGAGAAATTGGTGCTCAAATGGAAGAATCTGCAAAAGAATATCTTTTATCAGGAGATTCAACTAAACTAATTAGTGATATGCAAGAGTACACAGAACATATCACTGAACATTTGTGGAAAGAGAACAATAAATTATTCATGATGGCTGAGGCGAGATTGCAATATGTTTCTGAAAAAGTTGACAATGAACTTTCTGAAATTGAAAAATCTAAACTAAATGAACTTGGAAAAACTAGAGAACATTATGAACAATTAGCTGAAAATCTTACAAAAGATGTATCTCAGCAAGGTAACTAGAATTGGCTCATAGCATATTTGGTCAAGTAACTACAGTCAGAAAATTTGCTAATGGTGACATTGAAGTTGATTTTTACCATGATGACGAAATTACCACGTATAGATATTCATCAGATGCGAGTAGATTAGGAAATTTTCCTAAAGAACTGACTGAAACTTTGGTTTCAACTTTATCTACTGACACTTGTGTAGAAATCTTCTTTGGAGATGATGGGAATCCAACATATGTTGAATTGGAAGAATGTGATGATGAGGATGATTTAGAAGATGATGAAGAATTTGATGATGAATCAGAAGAATAATTTTCTTAAATAGAAAATAAATTATTCAACATAGTGATGATGTGTTAAATTATCATAAAATCTAACTGATTTCAAGTTAACAAACTCTAACATACCATATCTTGATAACTCTCTTCCAAATCCACTATGTTTAATTCCTCCAAATGGAATTCTTGGATCTGAAATTACCACGTTATTAACACTAACAATTCCTGACTCTATTCGTCTTGACATCTTGTCTGCCTTGGCAAGATCTTTTGTCCAAATACTTGCACCTAGACCAAATTCACTTTCATTAGCTAATTTTACTGCCTCACTTTCATTTTCTACAATTGTAATTGGAGCTACTGGCCCAAAAGTTTCTTCTTGTGCTATTCTCATGTTTGGTTTAATGTTTCTAAGAATTGTTGGTTTGTAGAAGAATCCCTTTCCATCCATTTCAGAACCTCCTAAAAGAATTTCAGCACCTTTTTCTTTTGCGTCTTCAACAATTCCTGAAATTGTTTCTAAACCATCTTTACTTGATAACGGACCGATATCTGTTTCAATTGACATAGGATCTCCTATTTTGAGCTGGGATGCTTTTTTAATAAACAATTCAATAAATTCATCTGCAATATTTTTTCCAACGAAAAATCTTTTTGATGCAACACAACTTTGACCACAATTGATGAATCTACCTTTTACAGCACCTTCTGCTGCTTTTTCAATAATTGCATCATCTAGTACTATGAAAGGATCACTTCCACCTAATTCTAATACACATTTTTTCAAATTTTTGGCAGCTCTTTCACCTACTTTTGCACCAGCATTAGTACTGCCAGTAAATGTAACAGCATTGACATCTGAATCTATAAGATGATTTGCAGATTCTACACTTCCAACTACTGTTTGAAAAATTCCATCAGGCATTCCTGATTCAGTAAATGCTTTTTCAATTTCAATACCTGATTGCATTGTTACTCTAGATGGTTTCATGACAATCACATTTCCTGCCATTAAACATGGAGCTGCAAATCTTAATGCTTGCCAATAAGGAAAATTCCATGGCATGATTGAGCCTATTACCCCTAGTGGTTCAAAAGTTAGGAAACTTTTCCTTGCATCCGTGTTTAATACTTCATCAGAAAGAAAACTATCTCCATGATCTGCATAAAATTCTAAAGCCCATGCACATTTTTCAACTTCTCCAATTGATTCTTTGAGTGGTTTACCCATTTCAGATGTAGCCACTGTTGCAAGTCTTGTTTTATTCTTCTTTAGATATTCTACTAAATTGTAAATGTAACTTTTACGTTTCTCATACTCTTTTTTCCATTCTGGATATGCTCTTTTTGCTTTTCCTACTAATTCAAATACCTGATTTTTGTCCATTGGTGAATACGTTTCAATTTCTTCTTCAGTAGTTGGATTTACTGTAGATATTTGACTCAAGGATATTCCGACGATTTTCTCCTATTTATTCTAGTAACCCATTTTTCAAATTTTCTATTTAATCTAATTTTAAAAATCAATCAAAAAGTTTGTTGCATATCTTTTTTGATTTCATCAATTTTCTTTTGATATGCCTTTTTAGATTTATCATTCTTTTTTAGATTCAAAACATTTTGACATGATGGACATTTGAACATTCCATCAAGAGCATTTTCAAATGTTACTCTTGGACAGTCTTCATTTCCACAATGATAGAAATCTGAAGCATTTTCATAATCTAATCTTTGTTGTAATCTTTCATCAATTTTCTTCTTTTGATTTTCAATAAAATGCTCAACTTCTTCTCTTCTAGTTCTCCATCTATAGACAAACCATCCTTTTCGTTCATCTTTTACTCTGATTCCTGTAATGAGGGATTTTCCAAATAGATCATACAATACTTTTCTTACCATATTGATTCTAAGACCTGTAGAACTAGCAATTTCTTCATCAGTTGCATCTTCTGCTTTTAGTAAAGATCTTGCTACTTTGAGATATTCATCGCCACCAATCATTGATGCAATTCTAACAAAAGGATCTTCGTATTTGTCTACCAACTTCAATCACTTCAAGTTTCTAGTATTAATCCCTTCTCTCATTTACTTCGACGTTTTTGCCATTTTTTGTAGGTATGATCTTTCTTTTGGCGTTTGGGAATGTTTTTTCAAATTGTTCTCCATTTTGGATTCTATCTAATAATATAGCTAATGCACTAATTTCTGAATGAGGCTGACTTCCTACTCCTACGTTATAATCAGCTAATTCATAAATTTCTCTTGGAACTTTTTCTGCACCAACTACCACTAAAATTTTTTCTTCCACATGGATTTGTTCTTGAACATCATTAATTTTTTCACCATACATTGATAGATGTATTATTTTGAAGCCCTCTTTTTTTTTATTTTTTACCACCGATTTCCAGTTATCGATAAATTCAACAATAAAATTTCCTCCCCATGTATTGTTGATTTTTTCTAAAGTATCTTTAATTTCTGGATTCACTTCTGTCATGAATATTTTTTCTGCTCCAAAAGATCTTGAAACTAACGCAACATGAGTTGTAACTCTGTCATCTCTTACAACGCGTTGTCCTATCCTGACAACTTCAATTATCATATGTTTTACCTTCCCATTGATTTTTTTTATATTTATATGGATTTTTGTTCATTATGAAATTCTCAATTATTTTTTTTAACTCATCTATATTTTCACCTGTTTTTGAAGAAACTGAAATTACTTTTTCATTTTCAGTTAAATTTAGTAATTCTTTTTTATAATCGATTTGCTCTTTTTTCATTAAATCTGATTTATTTAACGTAAAAATTATTTTTTCTTTTTTAACTCCTAATTCATCCAATGTTCTCATGCAGCTTGCAAATTTTTTCCTTAATTCTAATTGTGAATCACTAATATCAATTACTAGAATAATGATATCTGTATAAGTTAATTCTTCTAATGTTGATTTGAACGCATCTATCATATATGCAGGTAATTTACTGATGAATCCAACTGTATCTGCAATTAATACTGGTTCTTGATTAATTGTAATTCTTCTAGTAGTGGTAGAAAGTGTTGTAAACAATTCTTTACTTTGAGCTTTTGTTTCACCTGTAGTTTTGTTAAACAATGTTGTTTTTCCTGCAGATGTATATCCTGCTAATGAAATTGTTGAAAATCCCATCCTTTTTCTGCCTTGTCTGTGAAGTTCTCTTTGTTTTCCAGCTTTCTCAAGTTTCTTTTTTACTGTCTGCATTCTATGTTTAATATCGTTATAGTAAACATCAATCTCAAATTGTCCTATTCCCATAAACCCTGGTTGCTCTCCCATGTTAGCAAGACGAACTTTTTCTTTTGCCCTAACCATTTCGTATCTTAATTGTGCTAATTTGACTTGTAATTTTGATTCTGAACTAGATGCCCTGCTTTCAAAAATTTCAAGAATCAATCCTTCTCTGTCTAAAACTTCTCTTTGTAGTTCCGTTGCTAAATTATAATTTTGACTGGGTTTTAGAATTTCATCAAACACTATTACATCTGGTCTAATTTTATCCGCCATCTCACGTAATTGTTCTAGAACTCCACCACTGATCCCATACTTTGGTTTTTGCAGATAATTTTGTCGAATTATGTGGACTACTTCATATCCTGCAGCTTCGCATAACCCCTTTGCCTCATTTATGGCATCTTCTTTATCATATGTAATTAGAATCGCTTTGTCCATTTTGATACATTATTCCGTTTTTTTCAAAGTTTTTTCTATATTCATATTTAACACAATTTCTGCAATATCACTGGCATATTCTGAAATTCTTCTTATATTTTCGGCTAATCTTCTAACCCTGTACATCTCTTCATCGCCCTTTATTGATTTTGAGGCATCTTTGATTTTCTTCTCAAATTTACTAATTTGTTCTATTTTTTTGATAATTTTTTCAGCCTGATAGTAATCTTCTTTGAATAATGCCAAGCATGATTCATCTAACACATTCAATGAAAAATCATTCATTTCCTGAAGTTTTTCTAAAATTTCTTTTTTAATTGATTTTTTAAATTCTAAAAGATCTTTTGCAATAAATGCGGCATGATCACCTGTCCTTTCTATATTTTTTACAACTAATCTGTATCCTAAACAATTTCTGGCATTTCTAAAACCCATCTCTTTTAAAATATGTTCATTTTGTATTGCAATTTTTAATTGACGAATGATATAAAATCCGAATCTATCTACTTCGTCATCTGTATTGATCACTTCTTGTGCTAAATCCAAATTATTTTCTTTAACTGCTAAAAGTGCATCATTTGACATTGATTTT